>Ga0194121_10002916_pt1 | contig 26481 bp, 30 predicted proteins | sample TA2MahCa50mmetaG_FD_148609 | JGI IMG/M metagenome (GOLD analysis project Ga0194121, IMG submission 148609) | Freshwater microbial communities from Lake Tanganyika, Tanzania - TA2015020 Mahale Deep Cast 50m | ecosystem: Environmental > Aquatic > Freshwater > Lake | place: Tanzania: Lake...
TTATACTCTGCCAAAAGGTCAGTATAAGTCACGAAGAGATTATCCATTGCGTATTTGTACTTCTCAAGCAAACCCATTGATTCAAGTGTTGGATCTGTATAATAGCGATATCCGCCATTTACCTTTGAAGAATAATCAACATATCTTGTTGATTTTTCAATCGGGGCAATGCCAAGTCTCATATCTTCAATTTGCTTGATAGCCAATTGAGATATTCCCGTATATACCAAGTGGGTTCCAGCCATCTGGGCAATGGAGTCGTCTCCAAACTGGGCAAGCCACTTAATATAAAACTCTCTAGCCTTTGGATTGTTAAAAATCTCGTCCGTGGGATGCTCGTGTAAAAAATTAATAAGCGCACTAAGGTTTCTTGAGTACTTTGATAGTCTTTCTAATTCTTGTCTTACTTCCTCGTCTGTTTTTCCTTGAGACTTCATTTTCTCTGAAATTTCTGTCTCATCAATAGACAAAAAAGGCTTAATGTATTCATTTAACAAAGCTAGGCGCAAGTCGTCTTTGGCGCGACTGGTTCGTGAGCAAAGCGCCCCCACAACCTCTGGTGGCAACAAAGATACTCCATACACAGATTTATCTAGGTTAGTGAAAAACGGGGCGATTAAGCGCTGGTCCGACTCACTTAGTCCCAAATCTTCAAATAATGGTGCGTATTTATTGATTTCCATATTTCTCTACTTTATGAAAAAGCTGTCAAAGAGCTATATCTGACAAGCTTGCCATACTAAATTTTTTCTTTAACTAATTTTAAAATTTTGCTACTAATCTCATCAATTGGCAAAAACTTGCCTTTTTCCTCGCACTCAATAATCTTATACTCCTTTGGATACTTTTTTGAAATAGCCATATAGGACTTTAATGCGTTAGCTAAATGCTTTACATCTCTTTCGTGAATGTCGTGCTTCTTGTCATTTCCAAGATACGCAATTCTTTTTTGCTTTTTATCGTCATCGGTAATCTTGTTAGACATCTTTTTTGAAAGCTCAGGAGAAATTTTTAAAATAAAGGTATAGTCGGGCTTGGGAATCTTAAAAATATCGTACTCTAAATTATGCAACCAATCAATATACTTTTCCCATTTCTTATGATTTGAAATAAGCTTACCCCCTTGGTGCCCAACATTTGAAACTACATATCTATCTGAAACCACTATTTTCCCTTCATTAATCCATTTCCGTATTTGAAAACTCAGGTCATATCGATCAACCGCATAAAAAATAGACCCTCGATAAGGCCCCACTTCTTCTGACGCACCATATAAACCCTTCAAATAATTTTCTATAAGACTTGCTGATTTCTTTCCATATTGAGGAAAATCAATTTTCTCAACTTTATAGCCCTTTTTCTTAAATGCTTCAGTCAGCAATTTAGACTGTGTAGATTTTCCAGATCCATCAATTCCTTCAAATACAAAAAATTTTCCTTGTTTCATATTATTTTCCCGTGGTTCCAAAACCTCCACGATTTTTATTTTCCATTTTTTCTACTTCATCCCATTCAAATTTTGCAATTGGAACAAATATTGCTTGAGCAATTCTTTCACCCTTTTCAACTAAAACTGGTTTGTCGGTAAAGTTGTAGTACGTAGCCCTTATTTCATCCTCATCTCCACAAAAATCAGGATCAATTATGCCAATACCATTAGGCTTTATTAACCCCCTTTTATGTATTGAACTTCTAGCAGCTAACAGCATAAAGTATCCAGGGGGAGTTTCCACAGCAATATTTAGATGAACATATCCTACTGTCCCCGGTAAAATTTCTACCGCCTCTCTCGCAGTTAAATCAAATGCTGCCGCACCTTCTGTTTGGTGTGTTGGAATCGGAAGCTCCTTATCGAATCTTTTTATCTTTACTATTTTTTTCTCACTCATTATTTTTTTCTTCTAAAATTTGAACATATTACATTGGGGTAATCTCGCTCCATGGGTTTACCATCTCCGTTTTCATTTTTCCAAATTTTATATGCCACATTTCTGAATAAATTATACTTATCTTTTACTTCTGTAAATTTATATCTTTTTTTATTTTTCTTATAACCAATTTGTAAAATTGCTAGTCTCCTTTTTTTCCATTCTGATTCATTAATTCCCATTTTTTTTAAATCAAACTTCATATGAGAATAAGAAGAGATTTGGAGCTCATGCTCTGGCCATATTGATTGACTAGTTTTTAAATCGACAATCCAAATATCTTTTTTTATTCTAAAAATTTTGTCAGCTGTTCCAGCATACACATCTCCAAAGGAAGTAATTTCATTTGCCAACAACTCTGGTTTTTCTTCGTCCACAAAGTCTCTATAGCTTATTATAGCGTCAACCTCTTCTTTTGAAAGTTCTTCTTTTTTACCAGTTGAGGGATTCTTATACTTTTGAGTTATCTTAATTTCCTTACCCTCATCTAGTTCTTCACATGCATAATGAACTCTTGAGCCCCTATCGGCTGCAGCCTGTTTTAAGGCCTCAACCTCACTCCACCCCTTTCCCGCTAACCATTTATGAAAATACACTCCTTTTGGGTAGTACCCCGAAATCCATGTTGAAGATGGGTAATACATTCTTTCTTTCTTGCCAGTCCTTTCATTGACAGAAATTTTTGCATACCATCTTTCATTTAAACTAGTAATTCGCAAAACTCCGTGTTTAATTTTTTTAACTTCCTTAAGCATTGTTGGTATATTTTAGCATTTGTAAAAATAAAAGCCAGAGCATTTTATTAGGTTCTTTGAATATAAACAAAAAAGCTTTGCGAATGCAAAGCTTGTATTTACCAAGGCACATCCTGGCCAAAACTTATTCTATTTGATGAAAATCTTAAATACTCCATTAAAAATGCATCCTCTCCAGTATCTTCAAAGTAGTTTCGTAAAACCCTTACCCCTCTAAATCCACACTTGGAAAAAAATAATTGAGCTTTAAGATTTGTCTCTCTAATCTTAAGATCTATATACTTTAGCTTCTTTGATTTCAAAAACCTGATTAAGAATTGAATCATTTGCGATCCAATACTCCTGCGTCGTAAATTACGGTTAATTGCAATATTCACAAGACTTATTCCGTCTTCATGAAGCTCATAACATATGTATCCCACCACCCCTTTATGATAATCAGCAATATCAATCATTGAGTTGGTACGATTGCGAAAGTACAAAAAATCATCTTCCTTCCATGGTTCTTCAAAACTATCACTCTCAATTTCAATAATTCTTTGCAAATCAGTTCTTAGAGCAGGTTTTATCCTTACATGAATTTTAGAATATGAAGTCTTCAGGTTGCACCTTCTTTCCCAAAAAAAGTAATGAATGAGCTAATTTTCATACTACACCGCAAAAAATGTATGTCAAACATAACTACTTGACTAATCAATAATATAATGGCACAACTATTGACACAAAGCATATTAGGTGTTAACATTATCCTACTTGTGAAAAGAGACTAAGTCGGGTTTTTTTATAAAGCAAGTTTAAAAATAAAAATGGAAGGTACAATCAAAACTCTTACAGAGAAAGGATTTGGCTTTATTGCTCGCGAAGGTGAAGCAAAAGACCTTTTCTTTCACTCTAATGATTTGAACGGCGTATCATTCAACGAATTAAGAGTTGGCGACAAAGTCAGCTTTGACGTTGAGGAAGGACAAAAAGGTCCTGCTGCAAAAAACGTTACAAAAATGTAATCGTTTTCGTTCAGAAAAGCAAAAAAGCGCCACTGGCGCTTTTTTGTTGTAATAAATCACAAAAAAATCCCGCAACTTCTTGCGGGCTTGTAGTTAATCCAACCTATCGTTTAGTGTTTTGGATTTTAGGCCATATTTTTTAACTATGCTTTTATAGTATTCAAGAGCACAGTTAAAGCATTGATTCTTCAAAGAGAAGAGTCTTAGCATTTTAAACGGAAAAGAGTCTATGTCTTGGCAGTTTGGACCAAATCCATAAAAAAGTCCGGCCTCTCTATACTTTGCGCATTTTACTCTCCTATAAACACCCAACACCCATTCTCCATTTGTATTGAATGAAGCCCTCTTAATCACTATACTTTTATTAAAAACGTATCCCGCCTTATCCATTTCTGCCAAAACTTGATGATGAATACCATCTGGAATGGGCTCGATTATTTCAAACATGATACTCCTCCCTATTTGTTAAAGAAGCTATTGTTTATTAATACTATACTTATAAACTTTTTTGTAAATATTCAATAAAAAAACCTTTGGACTTACCTTGGGTATTAATAATTTTAGTCTTGAATATTTTTCTCGCGCTCTTTTTGAATATTTATCAAAACAAAAGAAAACAAAGATAAAACCGATGAGCTATATAAACTGTTATAGCATATAAACCATAAGTTTTCGTTATCGCCCATACTTATAAAAACAAGTAGAATAGATAAAATTAAAATTAAAGACAAAGACAAACGCAAAACAATCTTCAAAATCATCATCTCTCCCTAATTCAAAGAACAAACACCATTAAAACTCAACAGTGGCAGAAAAACGAATTCCTGCTAATAAAATATAATACTAAAAATTTAAAAAGTCAAAACAAAAACCGCGCCAGAAGGCGCAGTTTTCAATAATTATCCCTTTACTTCTATCCCCATATTTTTGGCTGTACCTGCAATAATTTTCATTGCCTGCTCAACATCTGTAGTATTTAAGTCTGGTATTTTCTTTTCAGCAATTTCTTTTAGTTGGGCTTTTGTTATTTTTCCAACCATTTTTTTATTTGGAGTACCAGATCCCTTTTCTACACCAGCAGCTTCTTTAATTAAGTCAGCAGCCAATGGCCCTTTTAGTTTAAATACATAAGACCTATCTTTGTAAATTGTCACCTCAGCAGGAATCACATACCCCATCATTTCCTTAGTTGCATCATTAAACTGTTTACAAAATTCAGCAATATTTAAACCGTGCTGAGCTAAGGCAGGTCCAACTGGTGGCGCTGGATTTGCCTTACCAGCTTGAATTTGAATTTTAACTACCGCTTTTATTTCTTTTGCCATTTTTTTGTAGAGTTTACGCGCTAAAGATAAACCTTAAGCCACAACTCTTTTTAATTATTTTACTGTACCTTTTTGATTTGAAGAGAGTCCAATTCAACTGGAGTATCTCTGCCAAACATATTAACTAATACTTTAATCTTTCCTCTTTCTTTGTCAACCTCTGAAACTTTTCCTTCAAAACCTTTAAATGGTCCATCAAGTACTTTAACTGCAGACCCAATTTCAAAGTCAACGGTAAATTCTGGTTCGGCCGTTTCCATTCTTCTCATTAAGTCAGCAATATCTGATGCTGAAACCGGAATTGGAGTAGTTCCTGCTCCCAAGAATCCCGTCACCCTTGGAGTATTTCTAACCACATACCAAGATTCATCGTCCACAACCATCTCAACTAAAACATATCCTGGATAAATTTTTTCTTCAACTGTTTTCCTCTTTCCGTTTTTAATCTTTATTTTCTTTTCCTTTGGAACAATTACATTAAAAATCTTGTCTTCCATTCCAAGAGACTCAATTCTTTGCTTTAAGTTTTTAGCAACAGCATCCTCATATCCTGAATAGGTATGAATTACGTACCAATTTTTTTCTTGCTCTAATACTTGCTTTGGCATGACTTTACGAAGTAAAAGTCATCGAGCACAAAATGATTTTTAATTTCTGTGCTTGATTCTCTCTCCTTATTGCTTAATTATAAAATTTTTCACTAATGTTGAAAATAAATAGTCTAACCCCCCAAGTATAGCTGCCACAACAATAGTCACAGCCAAAACAAGTAAGGTATATCTTAAAAGCTCTGTTCTTGTAAGCCAGTTAACCTTTCTCATTTCAACATATACTTCCTTAAAAAAACTTTGTATTTTTTGTATTAAATTCATGATTTTATGTAGCGAAGCGAATGAAATCATGCCGCGATGTTGGCCTGATATTATAGTATACATTGAGGTCAACAGGAGCGGCGTACTTTTCGCTTATTACAATTATAGTATAACAGTTTTTAAGTTTTTTAAAACGGCCTGCTGGCCGTTTTTTTTATGTTAAGTACATCATAGCCGATAGATACTGCAAAGTCAATAGCTTAAAAACCAATACCAGAACCCATCATTTTTTGTGCTAGCTTCTTCTGAATTGACTCTCTTGCCTCATTTATTACCTCTTTTACTGCCCTTTGCTGATCCTCCAAGCTTAGTTGTGCGTTTAACTTAACATCTTCAATCTCAAAATTTCCATTCATTACAATAACAATACCTCTTTTTTCCAAAGTCATTTTTTCCTTTTTAAACTCTCCCTGTAATTTTCGCAACTCGTTTATTTGTTTTAATTTATCAAACATAGATTATTCTTCATATTCTTTAATTTTAGATTTTAGCAAGTCTTTTGCATTTTCATTACTCATTTTTTCCAAAGATTCTTCTGCCATTTTAATATAAAATCCCCTTATATTTTCTTTTACCCCAGGGACTACCTCTGCCTCACAGGGATTATCTATATGACCAATTAAAAATAAAGCCAACTCAATGTCTGTCGCCTTCTCTGGCACTTTTTCTGGCTCAATACTATTTTTTACCTCAAAAGATTCTGGATTCATATTATCTTAATTTTTTTCTCAAATTTTTATAGTCTGGAATAGCCAATGATACCAGATTCCAAAAAATTTTGGAATGGCTAAACTCTTTTAAGTGGCACAATTCATGTACTACAACATAGTCTGCCAATTCTTTTGGCAATAAGACAATTTTATAGTTAAAATTTAAGTTTCCTTTTTTACTACAACTTCCCCATCGTGACTTTGTATTTTTTATTGATATTCTATTTACACTAAATCCATAAAGGCCATTATAGTGCGCTACCCTACTATGCGCCAAAACTCGTGCTTTTTCTTTATACTTTTTATAATCTTTTTTATTTCCGTTTATAAAAATTTTATCTTTTACAGAGTCAAAATATTTTAACCTGCCAGCAATCCATTCCGATTTTTGATTAATAAAATTTTCAATAAAATTTAAATCCACACCAAATGGAACTGTCACCACGAGCTGACCATCTCTTCTTACTTCCAGTCTCATGTACTTTGCCTTTTTACTCAGTTTTAATTTGTATTGAATGTCATTACTCATAAATGCATTTTATCATAATTTATACAAAAAAAATGGAACCACGCTTATGGTTCCATATGCAACAAACTAGTAATGTTTAACGTTATATGACTCTAAGACGAGCTTTCCGTCCTTACCTTGGTCAGGGTGGCCTCGATAAACCGTCACCCCACAATTAATGGGCTTTTCTCTTTTATCAAGAAAGGTGAAGTCTTGAGCACTTAACCTTTCAAGGTTTGCCCTCATGGCAAGAATGTTAAGGTGGTGGGTTACCACAAATACATCCTTTTCTGCAAAGTCACGGGTTAGTGTGCTAAGCCACGAACGATTTCTATCCCTAACGTCTGGAACGTTTTCCCCTTGAGGATACCGGTACCAGTACGGCCCCTCTAACTCATAAAGAGCCTCTTGGTCTGGGTTCAACGCATGAAATACTTTCCAGTCGTTATACAGAAGAGCCAATCCATGATCTTGCTCGCGAATTCTTTCTTCCTCGTATATTTTTGCCTTGGCTAGCGCCGGCCATCCGCCAATGAGTTTACCTAGTGTAAACATTGCCCTCTTGTATGGTGAAACAAAAACAACATCTGGAACCTTTCCCGAACTCAGTACAAGTCCGGTTTTATAGGCCTGTGTTCCTTCATTAGCAAGAGGGGTATCGGCATCCCCAATGCCCAGAGCAAATTTTTGCATGACTAGTAAAGCAAGTAGTCTTGTCTCTTCATAATTTTTTTTGTCTTTCCGAGACGCAAGAAAATCTTTATACAATGGATCGTTTACCCTTTTATCCTTCAAAATGTTGTAAGCTGAGATATCGTGACGAATCAATGTAATTGAAGACGGCCACTTCATTGCTTTCTCCTTTCAAAGAAACTACCTAGTACCCACCCATAATACTACACATTTTTGAAAATTTTTCAATAAAATTTAAATCCAAACCAAATGGAACCGTCATCACATTTAATAAAAGAGCCCTTGCGCGACACTCGCGCAAGGGCTTGTAGGCTCTCACCCCCCAGAGAGAACCTACTTGAATTTGATATTGTAAACAATGAATCCACCAATCACAACTTTTTTGTATTCGTGATGCCGAGTGTGAAGCAAAGAGATAAAAATACTATCCACCTCATCTCTATGCTTTATTGTGACTGCAACCCACATCTCTTTGACTTCCATATTGTAAAATAATTCACAGATAGTGGAGTCAGCACATATTGCTGATGGAAAGCAAAGGCAATTTGTCAGACGACCCCCGCCAAAAGAGCATCGTACCGCAACCTCCTTGTCTTTAGACAAGAGTTTTACCAATAGCTGGTCGATTTCCATTGAGTCGTAGGTTAGACAAACTTTCTCAACTTCAGTGGTCGCAATATCAAAATAATACATCCTGTCTCCCTCCTCTTGAGTGAGTGGGCAAATCCAAAACTAATCAAAATAATATCATTTATTATTTTTAGTGTCAATATATAACCAAAAACAGACTAGAGTCTGTTTTTGGTTTTAAATATCTAAGTTTTTTACACTCTTTGCGTGAGTCTGAATAAACTTCTTACGAGGTTCTACTTCTTCGCCCATTAGAATATCAAACGTTTTGTCAGCTTCCCTTGCCTCATCAATCTGAACTTGCAAAAGCAATCTATTCTCTGGATTCATTGTTGTTTCCCAAAGTTGCTCGGCATTCATTTCTCCCAATCCCTTATATCTTTGCAAACTTACACTTGTCATTCCTTTTACTATTTTGTCTTTTTGCTCTTCTGTATAAGCATATTGAACAGACTTTCCACTTTGAATTTTATAAAGCGGTGGTTGAGCAATATAAATATAACCTGCTTCCATAATTGGTTTAAAGTATCTATAAAACAAAGTCAAAAGCAAAGTTCTAATGTGAGAGCCATCAACATCAGCGTCTGTCATAATAACAATTCTGTGATATCTTAAGTTTTCAATATTAAAGTCTTCTGAAATTGCTGTTCCCAAAGCAATAATCAAAGATTTTACTTCTTTGTTTGCCAACATTTTGTCTAGTCTGGCCCTTTCAACATTTAAGATTTTTCCTCTTAACGGCAAAATTGCCTGAAACTTTCTGTCTCTTGCCATTTTAGCTGAACCTCCAGCTGAATCTCCCTCCACAATATATAATTCAGATTCCTCTGGATTTTTAGATAAGCAATCAGCCAACTTTCCTGGGAGCGCCAAGCCCTCCAAAATTCCCTTGCGGAGTACAGTGGCTCTTGCAGCCTTTGCAGCTAACCTTGCCTTTGTTGCCAATAAACAATTTTCAACAATAGCGCGAGCGTCTGTTGGGTTTCTTTCCAAATAGTCTGTAAGAGCTTCAGCTACAGCATCCTCTACTGCGGACTTTGCCTCCGGGTTTCCCAATTTTGCTTTAGTTTGCCCCTCAAACTGCGGGGTCCTAATCTTTACAGAAACAACAGCTGTTAAACCCTCTCTCACATCTTCTCCTGTAAAGTTTTCGTCTTTTTCTTTCAAAAATCCTTCTCTTCTTGCATAAGTATTTAGACAACGTGTTAAGGCCGTGCGGAATCCTGAAATATGAGTCCCCCCTTCAACAGTATAAATATTGTTGGCAAAAGATTCTTCCTTACATTCCATTTCTTGTGTATACAAGAAGGCTGTTTCAACAAAAATTTCCTGCTTAGTTGAAGCCACAGAAAAAACATTACTATGTCTTGGAGTATTAGTTGACGCTAAATATTTTACATAAGAAGCAACTCCTCCCTCAAAATAAAATGAATAGCTAGTTTCTTTTCCTTTAACCCTCTCATCTTTTACGGTAATTCTTACGCCTTTTGTTAAATAAGCCTGTTGGCGCAAGTGGCCTAAAATCTTTTTAAGGTCGTATTCTATTTTAGAAAAAATTGCGGGGTCTGCATCAAATGTTTGAATTGTACCAGTGTCTTTTGCGGTCCCAACTTTTTTTACAGCTGACTTTGGTTTACCTTGATAATATTCCTGCTGATAAATTCCGCCATCCCTGTGCACTTCTGCTTGCATATAAGTTGAAAGGGCGCAAACAACTGAAATTCCAACTCCGTGCAAACCTCCAGACACTTTATAGGCATCACCGCCAAATTTTCCTCCAGCATGTAAAGTTGTTAAAACTGTTTCTAAGGTTGATTTTCCTGTATCAGGATGCTTTTCAACCGGAATTCCTCGGCCGTCGTCAGAAACGCTTACTCTGTTGTTTGGCAAAAGAGTCACCCCAATATTTTTAGCGTACCCTGCCATTGCTTCGTCCAAACAATTATCAACTACTTCCCAAATTAAGTGATGAAGCCCATCAACTCCAGTGGAGCCAATATACATTCCGGGCCTCATTCGCACGGGTTCTAAACCCTTTAAAACATAAATGTCTTTGGCAGAGTACCCTGCACCCTTTTTAGGTTTTGTAATCTCATCAGAAACTTTTTGCAGTTCTTCACCTGTCATTTCTTTTTTCGCTTCCCTTGGCTGTGAGCCTACGGGCGAAGCCGTTTTTCTTGGCTCTTCTGTTTTTGCAGACTTTAATTCATTTTTTAATTCTGTCTTAACAGCCTCTGTCTTTTTTGCAGGCTTTTCTTTTTTTTCTTTTTTACCCTCTTTATCAGATGGCGCAACTTTAATTTTTATCTTCATAAAATTTTGTTAATCTAAGCATAGCAAATTTAAGAGGAGTGGTAAATCGTTGACTATATTAATTACATTAGGTAATCTATATAGTGTTTGCTCTTTCAATATTTCTTTTTGGGGGTGTTTCGATGACAGAAGACCGTCCCATCACAGAACAAGAATCAGATAGAATTCTCAATGAAACCATTCACGAAGGAACCTTAACTGTTATCTTTGAAAGTGGTGCCGTAAGTATTTATTCAGAAGGCGAATGCCTCCGCGAGCTTGCCACGCAGGCTGATTGTTGTATCAACAAAATTACCGTCTCTTCAAGCCAAGAACATGTACCTTATCGCTTGATAAATTACGATCCACAAAAAGGCATTCTCCGCCTAGGAAGAAAATAGCATATGGAGCTACCCCAAAGGGTGGCTTTTTTTTAAATCTATCTAACAACCGCATCTAGCTCACTTTTTGTCTTTTCTGTAATTATATCGTGAATTTTATTTACCTCTTCGTTTGTCAAAGTTTTTTCCAAAGATCTATAAACTATTCTAAATGTATATGACTTTTTATTAGGCCATTTTTCTTCGTTTTCATATTCATCGGTTTTTTCTACCCGCTCAACTAAATCACCTCCTTCATCTCTCACTAATTCATAATAATTATTTAAAGCAATGTTTTTATCAATTACAAAAGAAATATCTCTGACAACCGATGGATATTTACTTACCTCTTTATACTTTGAATCGATATTTTTAAACTGGCTGGTTATTCTTGGGTCTTCAGACCAAAAAACTCTGATATCTGGAATTTCCATTTTAATCATGGCCAATCTCTCAATGCCAAAGGCAAAAGCCCAACCGTTATAAACTTCTGGGTCTACATTTAAATTTTTCAAAACTTGCTTGTGTACAAGACCAGCTCCTGTAATTTCCATCCACTGTCCCTGCCAATTAATTTCAATTTGAATTGAAGGGTCTGTAAACGGAAAAGTGTCCTCTAAAAATCTAAATTCAATATTATCAAAAATGCTTTTTACGGCATCTGCTTGTACCTCCTCCAAATCCTTTGTTGTGATAATTTTTTTATCTTTTTTGCAAATATACAAAAAGTCTATTTGATGAAAAGCTGGAAAATGCTTTCTATCAATTTCGTCTTTTCTAAATACTATTCCAGATGCCATTAAGCTCAACTCCCCCTCTTTTTCTAATTTTTCTATAATACCTTCGTGCCTTAAGTAATAAGGCCACATTACAGTCATTTGAGTTCTTAAGTGGTTTTCTTCATCAATATAGAAAGTATCTGTTTCTTTTCGGCTAGGGTGGTCTTTTGGAGAGTTAAGCAAATCAAACTCGTCTTTTACAGTTACAATTCTTGGTAAATCAATTACATCAAAATTAGCGAATCTTGGTAAATTCATTACCTTATCAGCTAGTATTTTAATTGGAGAACCTTCTTTTTTAGTTAAATCAGGTAAAGCTAAAAGCCTTTTTATTCTTTCTGACTTAATATCTTGCCTTTGACTTAACGACTCAATAAGAGATTTTTCCTCTGTTTTATCTACGATAATTTCCTTATTCATGAGAATTATTTAATACCCTATTTTACCAAATTTTGAGCCAAAAAACAAGCCTGAAACGAGGCTTGTTTCAAAAGATTTTAGTTTTACATTACTCAAGAAAAGTAAGTAATAACATTGAAATTATTCCTACAACCACAACTGCAATTTGCACAATTGAGTGTTTTATATTCTTTGTTTTATGAAGCTCTGGAATTAAGTCTGCTACCGCAATATAAATGAAGCCTCCAGCAACAATTGAGAGTATCCAGAAATTAAAGTAATCTCCCATACTACCAATGACAAGCGCAATAACTACTCCTACAATTGATGTTAGTGCAGACAAAAAATTAAGCCACAAAGCCTTTTTCCTTGGGTAGCCCGCATGAATTAAAACAGCAAAATCTCCAATTTCTTGAGGAATTTCATGTAATATAACTGCCAATGTTGTTGCAATTCCAATTGGAACACTTACAAGAAAACTTGCGCCAATAATAATTCCATCTGTTATATTATGAACTCCGTCTGAAATAAGGATTAACTTGCCAAATGGGTGTATTTTATGTGGTTTGCTTGCATCTTCACCATGATGATGCCAGTGAAAAAACTTTTCTAAAGAAAAAAATAAAAGTATTCCAACTATAATCAGAGTACCAGTCAGTGCCGGATCAAGAGAATCTTCAAAAACTTCTGGTATGAGGTGAATAAATGCATCCCCCAACAAAGCTCCAACAGCCAAACTAATAAAAATATAAATATATTTTTTCAGTAAATTCTCTTTTAATGAAAGTAAAAAAACTCCAGTTAGAGAAACCAAACTCACTATAACTACGCTCAATAGAGCATAAAAATAAACTTGTATCATAATTACTAAGAATTAACACAACTACTAAAAACTTGCAAATTTTGCTCCTTGATAAACCTCATCTTCCTCATCAATATCATCCTCTTTTTTAGTGACTTCCTGCTGCGTATCTTGCTCTGCAATAAAACCACCTGCTTGCAAAGACCACAATTTACGATAAAGACTCTTTTTGTTTTTTAACAGCTCTACATGATTGCCCTTTTCAATAATTTTTCCATCATCAATTACAATAATTCTATCCATTTTTTGAATTGTAGAAAGTCTATGAGCAATGACTATTGATGTTTTGCCCTCCATTAAGGTTGATAAAGCATCTTGAATTAACATTTCAGAATTTGAGTCCAAGCTTGATGTAGCCTCATCTAAAATTAGAATTGGAGCATTTTTTAAAATGGCTCTCGCTATTGCAACCCGCTGACGCTCTCCTCCAGAAAGCTTAATCCCCCTCTCTCCAACATAAGTTTCAAAACCCTGTGGAAGATTTTTTACAAATTCATCACAATGGGCAAGTTGTGAGGCTTTTTTAATTTCATATATTGTTGCATCTTTTTTTCCATAAGCTATGTTTTCAGCTAACGTCCTATGAAAAAGAAGTGGGTCTTGTGGCACCATAGCAATATTCTCTCTTAAACTGTTTTGCGTCACTTTTGAAATGTCTTGGCCGTCAATTAATATCTTTCCTGATGTTGGAGAGTATAGCCTTAAAAGTAATCTAACAAATGTTGTTTTACCTGCTCCCGAAGGACCAACAAGAGCAACTTTTTCACCCTTATTAATTACCAAGTTAATATTATCTAAAACTTTTCTTGTTTCGTTAAAATTAAAAGTTAAATCTTCAAAATCAATTCTACCCTCAGAAACATTTATTACACTTGCGTCTTTTATATCTTTTATTTCGTGAGGAAGTTTTGTTATTTCAACCATTTCTTTAGCGTCTGCATAGCTTTGATAAAAATCTCTCACCATTCTGGTAAATCCCCATAGCTGATCAATTAAAGTTATTACATAAGCCTGAAGCAAAGCAAATACTCCCACTGTTATCATCCCCATACTCCAGTACTTAATGGCAAAGTAAAATAATAGCAATTCAATACTAAATCCCAAAAAAGACTGTACTGCATTAAGAATAGAATCTAAATTATAAGTAAACTTTTTTAATTTTGATTGCTCACCCGTGACTTTTTTATAGCCTAATTTTTCTCTTAAAATTCCCGTAAAAAGCGATATTGTATTTTGATTAGTAATTGTATCTGCTAAGTAAGCAGTAGCCTTTGAATCAATTTCAGCTGACTTTAAATCATACTTTAACTTCCATTGAGAAAAAATAATATTAAAAAGTAAAAAAATAATTATCCATGCGAGAATTAATAAAGACATCCATTTATTAATTAAAAAAACAACTATAAATATTGATATAATCCTTACCACTAAAGGAATAATATTCCATACTATTTCATCTGATATTCTTTCAAATGATCTGGCAAATCTATTTACTTTTTGAACCAAAGACCCAACAAAACTTCCTGTAAAAAAAGAATAAGAGTGCTCCATTAAGTAGTCATATGACTGCTGTTTTAATTTTGATATCGTATATGGCTGATAAAAATTATAAGAAAATTCTCCTATTCTCCAAAAAATCCAGGCCACAAAATAAATAATTGAGATTATAGCAATAATGCCAAATAGTTCATCTGCTAAATAACTTTTTTCCCCACTAGACAATAAAACATCAAAAAATTTCTTGTAAAAAATTGGTGCAATAACCATTAGCACATTACCAATAACTAAAGAAAAAATTGCAGTAAAAAGCCACCACTTTTTTGGACTAACTCCCTGCCAGAAAGATTTTACAACATCACCCAGATTAACTTTTGGATAATTAATTGATTTTCGTGTTGACATTTAACGACTTATAAAAATTTCTGTGATAAGAAAAGCTATATATATAAAGAGAAGGAAAAAACCCTCTTTTTTGGTAATTTTCTTTTCGGTAATAACGAAAAGAAGAGAAAATAAAGCAGCTATTATTAAAAATACTCTGGCTGTCAAAAATACAGATAAATCATGAATCTCAAACGGGAAAAAAATGGCAATCAGTCCTAAAACCAAAGTTGAACAAATTATAACAGAACCCATCAGCTCTCCCAGCACCATCCAGTTTTCTTTTTTTCTGGCTGAAACTATAGAAAAATACATTTCAGGAAAAGTATTTCCTAAACTTATAATTAAAATTCCAACCAGCGCCAGTGACATACCAAGACTTTCTGCAAAAAACTTTGCTGCATCCACCACAAAAAATGATGCCATAAGCAAAAGGATGGCAAATAAAATCATTTTAAAAACATCTATTACAAAATTATTAAAATTGTAATTTATGTCTTTTGGTTTTCCATTATAAGTTTTCCTAAAGCGAGACTTTTCAGAAAATACCCACCAAACATAAAAAAGAAAGGCAAAAATTAAAATAACCCCATCAATTCTTTCAAGTTTTGAATCAGCAATTAAAAATAAAGGCAAAATAGCAATGGCTGTAGTGAATATAGCCGACCTCTGCACCATATGACTTTCAGCAGAAATTCCTTTTTTTGTGAAAAAAATTGCTATTGCCAAGATAAGCGTAAGGTCAATTAAGTTTCCTCCAATAATGTCTCCAAGGGCAATTTCAGGTAAACCGCGCGAGGCAGCATTAAAGTCAACAAAAAAGTTTGAAAGAGATGTGGCAAAAGCCATCACAAAAAAAGTTATGACAAACTCTTTCCACTGCAAAAACCTGCCAATATTAATCAGAGACTTTATTAACCGAGAACCAACCCAAGACAGTACAAAACAGGATAATAAAAATAGGAATACTACAAAATACCAAGCCATATTTTTTATATTACCACAAAAATCACCAACCAAAAAACCGCTAATGGCGGTTTTTTTACTGCGGACCCAAGGGGATTTGAACCCCTGATCTCCTCCGTGACAGGGAGGCGTGTTAACCGGGCTACACCATGGGTCCCTATTTTATTGCAATAAGTTATGTGCCGAGGGTGGGAATCGAACCCACGACCTTAGCGTTATGAGTGCTACGCTCTTACCAACTGAGCTACCCCGGCATCATCACATTACTATGTTGCCCCTCTCCGAATTGCACGGAGGTCTGGAGCTTATGAGACTCCCGAGGTACTACTCCTCCAAGGGGCGATGCATATGTAATTTCTAACACAAAATTTAAAAAAAATAAAGAGCAAGCTCTGTATTTCCTGCGTTGCTTGATTATACGCAAACTACGGTTAGCGCATAATCTTCACTATCCTCGGAAATAAAATTGATTCATCTTATCCATTGTTTACTAAATATGATACTACAATAGCAGCTGTTTCAGCTCTTAAGGTAAGGCCTCCTAAGCTCATAATTTCAAAGCCATTCTCTTTTGCTGATTCCAATTCATCCTTTTCCCAACCCCCTTCAGGGCCAATCCAAATTCCAATAACTTCTCTATTATATTTTTTGTTTTCTATTTTTTTTCCATACAAGTCAAAAAACAAATTAGTCATGCCTTTTGCTTTTACAAAGGCTTCCTCAAATTTTATTGGCTCATGCAACTTTGGCACAATTCCCCTGCCTGACTGCTCTGAAGCCTCCTTTATAATTTTTTCCAGTCTGTCTTTTTTAAAACCTGTCTTCACTGTTCTATTGGTTATGATAGGAAAAATTTCTTTTACTCCAACTTCTGTTGCTTTTTGAACTACCAACTCAAAGTTTTCTCTTTTTAAAACAGCGCAAAAAAGACTCACATTAGCACTTGGCTCATTTTTGTTAGATTCTATTTTTTCAATTTCAACCTCAATAATATCTCCTTTTATTTTTATAATTTTTGTTAGAGCTTCATTCATATTTCCATCAGAAATTAAAACTTTGTCCCCTTCTTTGAGACGCAAAACACTTTTAATTTGCTTTACTAAATCTTTGTCCTCAATTTCCAAAACACCATCCCTAATATTTTTGTTTATAATAAATCTGTGAATTTTCATTTTTTTGTTAAGTAATAAATTCTTTTTTTATCTGGAAACTTCTCAATTGCATATCTTAACATAGTTATTGGCATTACTTTGTAGTGCTTTTCTAGAAATTCTATTTCTGTTTCTTGTGATTTTTTGCCAACCTCTCTCAATGCCCACCCAACAGACTTGTGAATTAAATCATGTTTATCCTTCAACAAAATCTCTGCTATTTAAAGTTTTTATCAAGTCTAAAACAACATTCATTTAAACTAGATAATACTCAGTCCTTCTTGATTCATCAACCTTTACAAGCTCGGCTTCACCCTTTAAAACTTTCTCAAAATCTCTACAAGCAAAGCATCCATTCAAACCACGTGGACATTCAAATACTCCCTTAACTCTAGCTTCTTTTACTTTTAAAGCAGCATCTAATACCCTCTCTTTTGCCTCAGAAATTTGAGGCAACTTAACTTCTGTTGGCTTATCACTCCTTGCAATGTACCAATAGGAAGCCCCAGAAACTTTCCTTTTTTGCAAAGCATTTAAAAGCAATGTATAAATTGGCAATTGCAGAGAATTTTCATCTTCATCGTTTTTGCCGGTTTTGAAATCAATAATTCTTATACTGTTGTCATGTGGCACATATTCTAACCAATCAATTTTTCCTGATAAAATAATATTTTCCTCCTCAGATAAATAAAAATTTGGGGGCATATCATTTGCATGAGGTGGTAGTTTTACTGCTTTATTCAATAGAGGTCCCATATTTTTTGCTACACTCATAATCATTGCCCTACCACTTTCTTTAACCACTAATTCCTGATCTTCAGATTTGAAACCACCCACCTTTCCGTGAAACTTTTTCCAACTTTCTTCAAATTGCTTTTCTAACGGTTGTGACGCCCTCTCTTCTGATTTGTAATTTAGCAATCCTTCTAAAACCTCGTGTACTGCGCTTCCCAATGAAAGAGATTGGCTGACTAAATTTATTTTCTTATTACGCTCGTTTTTGTATATATTGCGTAAAAAATAAAGACGGGGACATTTTAAAAAATCTCCGATTGATGAATGACTCACCCAAATGGCGCTGTATTTATCTTGAACCATAAGATTACGATAACATATCTAATATTTTTTGCATTAAAAAAACACGGCTAGAACTCGCTTTTCACCTTGTAAATAATCCATATTTACAATAATTCTTAAGACCTAAATATTTCTAAGAAAGTTTTTGATGGCACGGTCACCCTTCCCTTTTCTTTCATTAATGCTTTTCCTTTTTTCTGTTTTTCTAAAAGTTTTTTCTTTCTTGATTTGTCTCCTCCATACAGGTATCCGGTAACGTCTTTTCTCCTGGCTGAAATGGTTTCTCTGGCAATTATTTTTCCACCAATTACAGCCTGCAAAGCAACCGTAAACTGCTGAGTGGGCAAGGCTTCTTTTAATTTTTCAACTAACTTTTTTCCCTGTTCATAAGCATCTCCCTCCTCTACAACTCTACTAAAAGCTTCTTCGACTCGGCCAGCAATCCAAATTTCCATTTTTACTAATACGGCGGGCCTATACCCAATCATTGTGTAATTTAAAGATGCATAACCCTGACTAGTACTTTTTATTTTGTCATATAAGTTAGCAACAATAGCTCTTAAGGGCGCCTCATATTTTATTACTGCCCTCTCTGCAGACAAATAATTTGTTTCTAAATAATTTCCGCCAACATCTTTTAATACCTCCATTAATTTTCCCAAATAACTTGATGGAGCAATTATCTCAAGTATGACCCATGGCTCTTCCATTGAACCAATACCACTTGGATCTGGCCAATCAGAGGCCGAATATATAAGGCTCTCATTTCCTTTTTTATCAAAAATTTTATAGATAACCGATGGTGTTGAAATTACCAATCCCAAATTAAACTCTCTTTCCAATCTTTCTGAAATAATTTCAACATGAAGCGTGCCCAAAAAGCCACATCTAAATCCTCTTCCCAAGGCCTCTTTCATTTCTGCCTCATAAACCAAAGCTGGATCTTGTAATTTCAACTTAGACAATGCAACTTTTAATTGTTCAAAATCATCTGGGTTTTCTGGATAAAAACTAGCAAAAACCATTGGATTTGGTTCTTGATAACCTGACAAAGGCTCAATTTTAGGGGCATTTGGAGGCTGAACTTTGGCAATTGTGTCACCAACTCTTACCTTTCCGGGCTCCTTAATACCTGTTGCAATATAACCAATCTCGCCAGTTTTTATTTGGCCTTGAGGAAAAATTGACGGCTGTAAATATCCAAGCTCTTTTACTTCTGTTTGAGTTTTTGTAGCTAAAAGCTCAATTTTTTCTCGGTCCTTGATTGACCCATCAACAACTCTAACTAAAGCCAAAACTCCTTTAAAAGAATCGTATGTTGAATCAAATATTAAGGCCCTGAAAGGTTTTTTGTCGGCCTCCTTATTTTTTTCTTCTGGAGAAGGTATTTTTTCTACAACCGCTCTTAAGACTTGGTCCACATTTAATCCGCTCTTTGCTGAAATTTTTATTACCTCATCTGAGTTAATTGACAAAATATTTGCTAACTCCTGGCAGGACTCTTCAATTTTGGCTGCGGGCATGTCAATTTTATTTACCACAGGAATTATTACCAAGTTTTGTCTCTTTGCCAAATCAATGTTTGCCAAGGTTTGTGCCTGTATGCCCTGAGTAGCATCAACAAGTAAAATAGCTCCTTCAACTGCAGCCAATGACCTTGAAACTTCATATGCAAAATCCACATGACCTGGTGTATCAACCAAGTTTAAAATGTACTGACTACCCTTGTGAGCATAGTGCATTCTTACGGGTTTTAACTTTATGGTAATTCCCTTTTCTTTTTCCAATTCCATTGAATCTAAAAACTGTGCCGTAATTTTACTTGTGGCAACTGTTTTTGTCATATCAAGTATTCTGTCAGCTAAAGTTGACTTACCGTGATCAATATGAGCAATAATGCAAAAATTTCTAATATTTTCTTGTGACATTTTGATTAACACTACCCTGAAAATGCCTAAAATTCAATGACTATTGACTAAAAATCACCTTATAGTATCATATTATTTGTGCTCTTTTTCACTTGCCTTTTTAAGGAGGTTTACATGTTTGTCATGGGATTAATTGGAGATGTAGCAGCTGGCAAGGGGACATCTATTAAGATTTTTTTGGAAGCTATGAGCGGATGTAAAATTATAACTCTTAGTTCAAGCGATGTTCTTCTTGAAATGCTCAACGAAAAGGGACTTGAACCCAGCCGAGAGAATTTCAACAAAATGGTTGAACAGCTTCAAAAAAACGGCGGACCAGGAGCCTTGAGTCGGCTCATGGGAAATCTCATCATTGAACAAGTAGAATCAGACATTGTGATATGGGATGGCGTAAGACTGTGGCCGGATGTCGAGATTATCGAAGGCTTCAATCGCGCCATGCTAGTATATGTGACTGCCGATGTCTCTATCCGTCATCAGCGGGCAATGCAACGCGCCAGACCCGGTGAAGCTAGCATTAGCCTCGAGCAGTTCATCAAAAATGAAGATCTTCCCACCAACCGACACGTAAAGAATATCGGCCGAATAGCTGATTTCACAATAAACAACAGTCTTGAATTGGATTCATTGAAAAGGCAGGTTGAAAGACTTGCCAAAAAATTAAAAGAAAAAAACCTTGTCTCATCAAGGTAAGTCATAAAAGGCTTCTTCCCTTAGGAAGAAGCCTCTTTTTTTGTTTAATTTTTAGAAAAAAATTGTTTGATGTCTTTTAGCTCAGATGATTTTAAAAAGTGGCAGACAATAATATAGAAAGCTACTCCAAAAAAAGCAGAGACAGCCAACTGCAAAAAAACTCCCAAAAAAGTCTGCAACTGCACAATTTTGAATATAATTAGTCCTTGTCTTATTAAAAAAGTAGCAACTCCCATCAAGAAAGTAGACAGCAAAATTTTATAAAAAGATGAGGCAATATTTTTTGATTTAAGGCTCTTAAATTTCCAGAATATCATGTAAAGCAATACAACTGCTTCCAAAATAGTGGTAATAGAAAGTGCTAATGCAAGTCCAATAATCCTAATGTCTTCAATTCCTTGGAGTCTTAGCAAGTACTGCGTAACATTAAAGAATATACCATTAAGTGAAAGTAGCCAAACAAGTAAAAAGCTCAATAAAATATTAAAAACAACTGTCACTATGCTGGCTATGGCTGGAATTCTTGTATTATGACCTGCATAAAAAGTTTTAGATAATATTAATACCAAAGCCTGAGCCAGAAGTCCTATAGCAAAAACACCAAAACAAGCCGCTGTTAGTCTCGTATCTAACCAGCCAAACTTCCCCACTCCTAAAATTACTCTCACAATTTGGGCTCTCAAAATAAACATCAAGACACTCAAGGGAATAATCAAGAATAAAATATGACGCAATGCTCCTGAAAACTTTTTCTCAAAATCCTGACCGTCATCCTTAGAGAAGGCCAAAGACATTGCCGGGAATATAGCTGTAGAAAGTGAAACTGCAATTGCGTTAACGGACATTGCAGATAGGTTATTAGCCAAATTAAAAACGGCCACAGATCCCGTGGTCAAAGTGGAAGCAATTGAAGTTATAAATATTGTATTTATCTGTCCAGCTCCTAATCCAATTGACCTTGGCACCATGAGTTTTAAAGTTTTTCTCACTCCAGTATGCCTTAATGAAAAAACTGCTTTATATTTAAAACCTGAATTAAAAAAAGAAGGAAGCTGGATTAGCAGATGTAATAACCCTCCCAAAATAACTCCAAAAGCAAGCCCAATCAATCCAAATGTTGGCACAAAAAACACGATGCCTAAAATAATTCCCAAATTATACATTACCGGAGCCAAAGCTGTCACCAAGAAACGCTTGAATACCTGTAGAATACCACTAATTATATTACTCAATCCCAAAATAATTGGACTAAGAAACATAATGCGCATCATCATAACCGTGTCTACTTTTTTTACTTCTGAAAATCCGGGAGCAATGAGAGATACTACAAAAGGAGCAAAAATAATCAAAATAACAGAAACTAAAATTAGAAAAACCATAAAGATATTAATCAGATCGGTGGTATACTCCCAAGCTTCTTCTTTTGATTTTACATAATATGAACTGAATATTGGAATAATGGCAGCTGAAATTGCTCCAAAAATTAATATTAAAGCAACAAAATCAGGTACAACAAAAGCTGCATAATATGAATCCAAACTATCCCCTGCTCCAAACTTTCCGGCCAAAAGCCTGTCCCTCAGTAATCCTAGAATAGCAGATAAAAAATAAGATCCAAAAAGAATTAATGAAGCTTTAGATACAGATTTTGTCTGAGAATTGAGAATTTTATTTATCATTGTGTAAATTCCCTAATAATTCCTATAGGTGTTTGCTCATCTGACTGGCCCAATGGATTGTCTTTAATAATTTTTACAACTAATTTTTTATCTGCATGCGCAGACAGGTCTACTCCATAAAACCCCAAAATATTTACTCCTATATCATTTGCATCAACAATTGCTACGCTACAATTCAACTTGTTTGAAATTTCCTGTGAAATTTTATCTGCATTAATTGGCCCCTTTGAAATATGTGTATTATATGGAGGTATTGCATATGGTACTGCTCCATCAATTGATCTTGCCTTGTGACCTGCAATAATATAAAACAAACCTCTTATTCCAAATATTTTTCCGAAGAATCCTATAAAGGAGGCTAATAAAATTCTAAGCATACCAACCTCTTCAATTGCCAATTGCATTGTTTCTGGACTCCCTAATCCGATACCTGCCGGAGTCTTCATAACAAAACGTGATAAATTTTTTGCTAGCCAACCTGCCTTTACTTCTGAAATTGGATAAGACCTTCCTTGAGTAATAGCAACAGCTTTTTCTGAAATAAAAACAATATCTCCTTCTTGAAGATACTTTTTAACATACTCCTCAACAATTGATACAATATTTTTATCTTCTGGAGTTATTAGTTTTGTCTTTACGGGATAACGGTTAAACTTTCTTCCATTAACTTCAATGGTAATATTTTTTTCTTTATTTGGGGTTAATTCCATAGGATTATATTAGTATTTTTTGTGACATTTTACAACCAACAAAAAAACCGAATTTAGTCGGGTTTTTTGTTGGATAAGCAGGGCTATAAGCCGAATTCTGTTTTACCTGCTTGCGCAGGCAAGTGTGATTATCTATCTGGGCCAAAAATTACTCTTTGGCTCTGGCGAACTACTTTTAACAGATTATCAGTATGTATTCCTGATGTTCTGCTTTGTTCTTGCACCCAGTAAGGATTTAGCCGTTTCATTCTGGCATTTCTACCAGACTTACCTTTGCAGGTACCTTAGTCTTTCGACCTTGGCGTCACTGTTCGCACCTCGCGCATTACTGCGTATGGCCGTTAGCCATTACCTTTTTAACCCCTTTCGGGAGTGGGAGTTCGGACTTTCCTCTCTTAGCTTTCGCCTCGAGCAATCACTCACCTTGCTTACCCATATAAATAATACTATCTAAAATTACTATTGTCAATTAATTAAAATAACTTCTGACTACTTCCCAATCCATCTAGCGCCTCATTTACCATGGCATCTGCCTCTTTGTTTTTTTCTCGAGGAATTGCTTTGAATTTTACTCCTTGAAAATCAATCATTAAATTCCAAATTTCAATAAAAAACTTTTGGATATTCTCATTTTCTATTTTATATTTTCCACTCATCTGATTTACCAATAATTCAGAGTCGCTTCTTACCTCAACCTCGCTAACTTTTGCAATTGATTTTCCAAAGACCGATTTAAATTTTTTTAAAGCAAATATAACCGCTTGGTATTCAGCTTCATTATTTGTTAAGTTATCTCCCAAGTACTCACCAAACTTTTTTATAACCTCTCCCTTTTCGTTACAAAAAATAACCCCAATGGCAGCTTTGCCGGGATTCCCTCTACTCCCCCCATCTGTATAAATAATTATTTTTTTCATTTTAATTTTTCAAAATGATTGATTAATCCTTCCTTAAACTTTTCTAAGTTTTCATTTTTTAGCCTGAATCCAGAAGCTTTTGGATGACCTCCATAGGTTAGCAATATGTCAGCACAAGATTTCATGGCATCAACCGAACTTTCATCTTCTTTTAAACTTCTAACTGACCCTGCTGACTCATTATCCATTTTTCTGAAAATAAATGTTGGCTTTTCGTATTTTGAAGCAATAATTGAAGCGACCGGTCCAGCTAAAGTTAACTTCCATGCGGGATCACCTTCAAAAATAATAGCCTCGCCAAGATTTTTTGAAATTCTTCTTTCAACCTCTTGGGCAATTTGTTTTATTTTCTGCTGTTTTAAATTTGTCCTTGATATTAAACTTTCTGCCAACTCCATGCATTTTTCCTTACTTGAGCTGGTTAACAACTCGTACGATTCGTTTTTAAAATCAATAGATTCAGCTGAATTAATTGCAGAAATTAATTTTAGGTATCCTTGAGCAGCTGCTTCCCCCTCTCCTAAAATATCTAAAAAAGCCCTCAATCCCGGTCTAAATGTATTTTTAATTGATCTTAAACCTTGCTCAATAAATACCTTGTTCTCTCTAATTTGTGGCACCATATCAGAAATAGTTGCCAAAGCGGCCAATTCCAAGAGATTATTTTTTAATCCTTCAGACATTTTATCTCCCAAAAGTTCTTCTGCAACCTTAAAGGTCAACCCTGCATTACACAAATAGTTGTAACCAGATAAGTCATCTTTTTGTTGTGGGTCAACAATTACTTTTGCATTGGGAACTTGGTCTAAAACTTCATGATGGTCAATAATAATCACCTCAAAACCCATTTCATTGGCTTTTTCAACCTCTTTTACGTTAGCTATACCCAAATCCATGGTTATAAAAAGAGCAGGGCTATATCCCTTTAAAAATTCTAATGCCTTAAAATTCATACCATAGCCATCAAGTTCTCTGTCTGGGAAAGCAAATGTGGAAATTTTTCCACCTAAACTCTTAATTGCCTCACCCAAAATTACTACCGAGCAAATTCCGTCACAGTCTGAATCGCCGTATAAAATAATCTTTTCATTATTTTTTACGGCTTCTTTTATTCTATCTGAAGCCTTTTCTATGTTTTTAATTTTCATATTAGTAAACTAATTACTCAAAGCCACAATCCCGGGTAGCTTTTCACCAGCTAAATAAGCCAGCATAGCCCCTCCCCCCGTGGAAACATGGCTGAAACTAGATAATAACCCTTCTCTTAGTAAAAATTCAACTGTCTCATCACCGCCAACAACAGCAAACGCTCCGCTTTCCACAATTGCCTTTGCAATTTCTAGGGTTCCTTTTTTGTGAACATGGTCCTCAAATTTTCCGAATGGCCCATTCCATATTATAGTTTTTGCTGTTAATATTTTTTCACGAAACATATCAATTGCTTCTTGGTCAATGTCTAGGTCGCCAATATGATGTTTTGGCGCTACAACCTTATGCTGGTTTTCAAATTTCATTTCTTTTTCAATCATTTCTTTTTCAATTAAACCGCTTATTATCACAGCATCAGCTATCTTTGACATTTCTTCAATAAACTTTGCCTTGGTTTCAATTTTAGCCCCGCCAACAATAGCCACCAAAGGTTTTTTAAAATCTTTAGATATTTTATCTAACATTTCTATTTCTTTTTCTAAGGTAAGGCCAGTAAATGATGGTAAATAATTGGTTATGGCAACCATTGAGGCATGACTTCTATGTGAATTAGCAAAAGCATTGTTTACATATGCGTCTGCCAAAGAAGCCAGCTTTTTGGCAAACTCAGGGTCATTATCTGTTTCTTCTTTGTGAAACCTTAGGTTTTCCAAAAGCAAAACTTCCCCTTCTTTCATTTTTGAAACTTCTTCTTTGACTTCTTTACCAATACAATCATCTGTTTTTTTAATATTAAAGCCTAAATAGCCCTCAAGACTTTTTTTAACTGCGGTCAACCTCATTGACTCAATTACCTGACCCTTTGGCCTTCCCTCATGTGCCATTAGGATAACTTTGGCATTGTTTTCTAATAAATATTTTATTGTGGGCAAGGATTCTTTTATTCTAAAGTCATCTAAAATATTACCATTTTCATCTAAGGGTAAATCAAAGTCGCATCTTACAAGGATGCGCTTTTGGTTGACATTAAATTCTTTAATGCTTTTTGCCATATTATTGATTCATAATTTAACTTTTTCTCCGGGTTTTATTATCCCCTTTTTATCATCTGATGGTTTCTCATTTTTTTTCATTTTGACTATCAACGGGGACATCTTTACTATCTAAACCCACATCACTATTTTTACTTGATT
>Ga0194121_10002917_pt1 | contig 26477 bp, 24 predicted proteins | sample TA2MahCa50mmetaG_FD_148609 | JGI IMG/M metagenome (GOLD analysis project Ga0194121, IMG submission 148609) | Freshwater microbial communities from Lake Tanganyika, Tanzania - TA2015020 Mahale Deep Cast 50m | ecosystem: Environmental > Aquatic > Freshwater > Lake | place: Tanzania: Lake...
GATCGTCTCTGCGCCCTCGGTCTGCCCCCACGATTGTACGAGTACCTGCGCGCTTGATGTCGAGATTAAAGACGCAAGAACCATAGGTCGGGTTCGCGGGTCGCGACGTAATTCCTACACCAACGGGATTATTTGCGAAAAGGTAGCCCGCTACGCCGAGCGGGTCCACCACCCCGACCGCCTGCAGCACCCTTTGAAACGCTCGGGACCCAAGGGTTCGAAACAGTTCTCTCGAATTAGCTGGGAAGAGGCTCTCGATACCGTCGCAGAACAGTTTCAGAAAAAAGCTTCCCAATACGGCCCAGAGACCATATGGCCATACTTTTATGCGGGCACCATGGGCCTCGTACAACGAGATGGTATTAACCGCCTGCGCCACGCGCTTCATTATTCTCGATGGTTTTCAACGATCTGTGTGACGCTTGCGGATAACGGTTGGATCGCAGGGACCGGGGCCAAACGCGGGGTTGATATGCGAGAGGTCGATCTCCACGCCGACCTCGTGGTGATCTGGGGAGGAAACCCGGTCAATACGCAGGTCAATGTCATGGCACATGCTGCGGCCGCCAAAAAACGAGGCGCAAAACTCGTTGTAATAGATCCATACCGAACAGGTACTGCCTTGCAGGCCGATATGCACCTGCCTGTGCGCCCTGGCACAGATGGGGCGCTTGCATGTGCTGTCATGCACGTACTCTTTAAGGAGGGCTTCGCCGACTGGGACTATCTTTATCGGTACACAGACGCTCCGGAAGATCTTGCCCAACACGTATCGACTCGAAGCCCCGCGTGGGCTGAAACAATTACTGGAATTCCTGCAGAGCAGATTAATGCATTCGCACGGCTCTATGGCGCGACAAAGCACTCCTACATCCGGTGCCACCATGGCTTCTCACGATCTCGGAATGGCGCGGTGAACATGCATGCTGTCACCTGCCTTCCTGCTGTGACCGGAGCCTGGAAGGTGAAGGGAGGGGGTGCTCTATACGGGCAAACAGAAATCTATAGTGTCAATAAGACTTTAATCGAAGGTCTGGATTTGGTCGACACCTCTATTCGCGAGCTTGACCAGTCCAGGCTTGGCCCAATTCTTAGCGCAGACCCTAATGCGCTAAAGGGCGGGCCTCCTGTTACTGCCATGATCGTGCAAAGTACTAACCCTGCCGTGGTCTGCCCCGATCTCAATCTTGTGCACAAAGGTCTAGCTCGCGACAATCTGTTTCTGTGTGTGCACGAGCAATTTCTTACTGAAACGGCAGCATTCGCCGACATCGTGCTACCCGCTACAACGTTTCTTGAGCATGATGATGTCTACATGGCAAGCGGTCATACCTACTTACAGGTGGCAAAACGTGTCATCGAGCCCTATGCGGAATCTAAAGAGAATCATTACGTCGTCTCCGAGATTGCGAACCGTCTTGGCGTGAATCACCGTGCCAATCGCATGACAGCCTGGGAGATTATTGATGAAACACTGCGGGCATCGAATCTATGGGATGCACGGAAAAACCTCGAAGCCGGGGGCCAGGACTGCGCCCTAAGCTTTGAAAAAGCACATTTTCTTGATGGCTTTGAGACCCCTGACCGAAAATTTCACTTCAAGGCTGACTGGAAAAAGTTTGGAGGCCGCTGGAAGGAAATGCCTGTGTTTCCTGACCATTTCGATGTCATCGATAACGCGAGCAAAAATAAGCCGTTTCGCCTTGTGACGGCCCCGGCAAGAGCATTCTTAAACTCAACATTTACGGAAACGCCGGGGTCAGTCTCCCGTGAGAAAAGGCCTACCGCCCTTATTCATCCTGAAGATTGCGTGATCTTAGGGCTTCAGAACGGCGATCAGGCCCGAGTTGGTAATGACAAAGGATCGGTCACCGTTCACATCAGGCCGCAAGATGGGCAACAGCGCGGGGTTATTGTCATCGAAGGCATCTGGCCTAACCAGGCCTTTGAAAATAGACTGGGTGTCAACGCAATCACCAGCAGTACTCCGGGGTGGCCTAACGGCGGCGCCGTATTTCATGATACCGCCGTATGGATTGAACCAAATATGCTGAGCATAAGCTAGCCAAGACTTCGTCACAGTTCAATCGCTTCTTCCAAGATGGCATCTCCCAAATACCGATTGAGCTCATGTTCGGGTATGAGATCCACTGGTCGCCCTGGCAGATCAGACAACTCACGGGTCTTGCACCTCAGCGTCAAACCCACGGAGGATCTTTTCTCAACGGTAGACAACATGAACGCCGGATCCAAGACTGCTTAAGACACAGGCAAGCTCCAACGCGATATAGCCCGCATCTTGCACAACTACCTGCTTTGGCTGATGGTCTAGAAGAAAAACAAATCATACATTCCGTGAGCACTTCCCTTTTTGGAATCCAATCTCCGACCTCTCTCAACCGAAGTAATTTTTGCCAAAAAATACCTGCTCAACGATTCCGTCAAAACCGCGTCGTGAGGTTGATCCACCCTTCAGGTAAAACATTCACCAATTTTGCCTCTAGCCACTTATCGCCGCCGGTCAAGATTGCGACTCCAAGCAACAACACGAAAAGACCGAACCCTTTCTTTACATTCTCCATGTGGGTTAGCACCCAGCCACGTACCTTTCCAAATCCTGTGCGCGAGGCATAGGCCGCAGCGACAAGTATCGAGGCTGCTCCGAGTCCGAACATACCCAGTATCAGAGTACCGCGTGCAGCACCTCCTTCAGTCGCAACCATGGTGAGCGCACTCGCAAGCATGGGCCCTGAGCAGGGGCTCCAGACCATTCCCAATAGACTGCCGGTTGCAAAGGCTCCTACTAAGGAACCACTGTCGACCCGGGTAGTGGCCGAGTATGCCCCACTGGCTAATGGCGATATCAGTCGAGTGAAACCTGCATTCAGTGTGGGGATCAGCATCACCAAGCCGAAACCAATCAGCAGCCAGGCCCCCACAAGGCGAATGACGTCGGTATCAATGCCGAGCGCCTCTCCCGCCACACCAACCAGAAGGCCGAGCATCGCAAACATGGCGACCATGCCAGCGCCCATGGCAACTGGCGCCCACCGGTTAGCCTGCAGTGCACCACCAAGAACCACTGGAAGCAGCGGGAAAACGCAAGGGTTAAGCGTGGTGAGGCTGCCCGCCACCCATGCGAGGCCAAGTTCAGTGGGGCTAGGCATGCGACTAGAGGGATGCCTTGGGTTTGGTCAGCTGGGTGATGAGCGCACGCACATCCTCCCAGCTAAGACACGCGCGAGCGGCCGACATCAGAGTGCCTTGAGAAATGCGGCTTTGATGTCAGCTGCCTGGGTCTGCCCAGCCAGACGGGTGACCTCCTGAGGGCCTTTGAAGACCACCATGACCGACTGCGAGCGAATCTTCATGGTCTTGCGGAGTTCCTTTTCCTTGTCGTAATCGGCAATCAGAACGGTCACGGACTTCAGTTGAGGGTCTGCCTTCAATGCCTCAAGTGATTTTGCCTGGGCGACACAGGTTGAGCACCAATCAGCATGGAAGTGCACGACCACTGGCCTGCCTTGTTGCTGAACTGCGCTTAGCTCCGATTGGCTAAAAGGTTTTAGTTCAAGGGCGTTTGCCCATGTGCTTATGGCAAGCAGGCCAGCAGCGAGCGCAGTCTTGATACCGGAATTAAAATTGAGCTGATTCATGTCGTTCTCCACGTGAGGGTTCAGAAAGGGCTAGCATTTGGCCGCCAGCTATGAATTCGCTGTGGCTCACGTTTTGGTTACAGGGGATCGACATTTTTTTAATTTCGGCTAGCGTGTAACCAAATGGCACCTCCAAGCGAAATGACCCAAGAGAGAGCACCCCACAGCATCGAAATCCGTCTCAAGCCGCTCTGGCTTGCAGCGCAGTCCGGTGACGAACAGGCCTATGCGGAGTCCCTCGCCTTAATGGCAAGGCAGCTCCGGGGGTATTTTCGAAGGCGCGCACCCTTTTTGGCCAACGATGTCGAGGATCTGATTCAGGAGGCATTAATTGCAGTGCATTTGCAGCGCGGAACCTATGATGCGAACTACCCGGTTACCGCTTGGCTCGTGGCCATTGCAAGGCATAAACTCGTGGATCTGTGGCGCCGCCGCGGTCGCAGGGAGAATCTGCACAACGATGTGGACGATCTCGATGTATTGCCTATGGCGGGGGAGCAAGCTGACGTGCATGCCTCTCGCGATCTTTCCCTGCTCTTACAGGCGCTTCCCGCGCCGCAGCGGCAGGCCATTGAACTTACAAAAATTGAAGGCTTGTCAATTGCAGAGGCGTCAAACCGCACCGGTCTTTCGGAATCGTCGATCAAGGTATTGGTGCACCGAGGGCTCAAACGACTCTCTAAATTGGTGAAGGAGTAATTGAGATGGATACAAACCAGCTGATTTCGGTTTTATCCCGCGGGGCTGGCCCCGCACCGACCTTTGCTGTGTCAAGGCGACTGATTCTAGTCTCCGTGGCTGGGTTCCTGGCGAGCGTCTTGTTGTCGGCGATTCTCATTGGCCTTTTGCCCGCTGGTAGTTTTCTACTGCCCGTCACCTGGGTCAAGCTTGGCTATGCCTTAGCTCTGGCCATCGCTGCGGGACTACTCACGGCCGCCCTCGCCAAACCGGTCTCAAGGCTAGGTCGTCCGAGTAAGCTGCTCTTGGCCGTGGTGGGAGCCATGCTACTTATTGGGCTCGTATCTTTTGCGCTCGTACCTGGCACTGAAAAAAGTGCTGCTGTGTTTGGCCAAACATGGAGATCCTGCTCGTGGACACTCATGGCGTTTTCCTTGCCAGCCCTGCTCGGCATAATCCTTGCGCTTAGAGCACTTGCACCTACACGACTCAAGCAGGCTGGTTGGGCCAGCGGATTCCTTGCAGGAGGGCTTGGGGCTCTGGGTTACGCCTTGGCCTGCCCAGAATCCTCGGCCACTTTTGTTGCCATCTGGTACACCCTCGGGATTTTTCTGACCGGGCTCATTGGGCGCCTGATTGCACCCATGGCGTTACGTTGGTGAGTAACTTTCTAGGGTGGAATGTCTGAGTCTCGAAAGAGGTGATGCAACTATCGGCAAACTTTTTTTGCAACTCATTTAGACGAATAGCTAAATTTTTTAGAGTCGCTCTACCCTCGTTTTCTCTAAGCTTTAAGAACCTTATTGAGGAGAGCAACATGATTCGGACGCCTTTATTGTCGGTAGTTTTCTTCGCTTCTGTTTTCGCTTCGGGCTTAGCTACCGCCTACACGCGCAAAGACCCATCGGATTTCGGTCGAATGACCCGGGCAACAACAGTTGCACCGATGAGCACCGAAATGCTGATCACGGTTGACGATACATCCGGCAGCAGTGTCGCCAGACCTGCGACCAAGAATACTGCTCGGTGGACACGCCCAAGTGGCCGGAACAGCCAGCCGATGACGGCCACGCTGATGGCGGCAAAGCCGACCAGTGAATTGAGGAACCCCCAAGCCATGTCCAAGTGGTTGCCGTTCCAGAGCAGTCCCGGGTGAATGATTGCCGCAAACGGGATTAAGAACCCCGGGAAGGAGGCGACCAGTGCGAGCCAGCCGGTCTCGTTTGGAGAGGCTCGACTGATCGAGGCGGCTGCATAGGCGGCCAGCGCAACCGGAGGGGTGACCATCGAGAGAATCGCAAAGTAGAAAATGAAGAAATGTGCGGCCAGCGGCTCGGCCCCAAGGGTCACCAGAGCCGGCGCGAGCAGGATTGCCGCCATGATGTAAGCCGACGTGGTCGGCATGCCGGTGCCAAGCACCAGGCAGGCGAGCATGGTCAGGATGAGCAGCACTGGGAAGCTCCCGCCGGCGATCCAGATCATGAGGCTCGTAAACTTTGTTCCAAGGCCGCTGAAGGCGATGATCCCAACCACGATACCGGCGACGGCACAGGGAATGGCAACCGAAATGGTGCGCTCTGCGGTGGCCACCAGCGCTTGCACGAGGGCGAGTGGATTGGCGCGTGTGGCCGGCCGCAGCAATCCGGCGATCAGCGCGACGGCACAGCCCTCAAGCGCAGCGTATTCGACGGGGTGGCCGTTCACAATTCGAACCACGAGCCATGCCAGTGGCAGGAGCAGATGACCCCGAGAGATGAGCGTTTCTTTAAGTGGCACCGCGTTTTCATTATGTGCGGGCTTGAGACCCATCTGCCGGGACTTCAAATCCACCATGAACAGCAATGCGATGTAATACAGCAGCGCCGGAACAATCGCGGCCAAAACAATCGTTTTGTATGGCGTTTGAAGAAAGTCCGCCATGATGAAGGCGGCGGCACCCATGATCGGCGGAACCAGCTGGCCACCGGTGGATGCGGCGGCCTCCACCGCACCCGCGAACTTCGCGGGGTAGCCTGCTTTTTTCATGAGCGGTATGGTGAAGATGCCCGTACTCATGACGTTTGCAACCGCACTGCCGGAAACGCTGCCCAGCATCCCAGAGGACACCACGGCGGCCTTTGCGGGCCCTCCCGCGCTGCGGCCAGTAATGGCAAACGCCAGGTCAATGATGAAGCGGCCCCCGCCCACGGTGTCGTAGATCGCCGCAAAGAGAATAAAGTAGAAAACTGTATCGGCCGACACGGCGATTGCCGTGCCAAATATCCCGTGCATCGACAGAAATTGGCTGTCGATAAATTTCTCCCAACCTGTGTAGCGATGGGCGATCAGGTCGGGCAGATATGGGCCTGCAAAAAAGTACGCCACGAACAGCAGGGCAAAAATGATCATGCCCGACCCAAGGATGCGTCGTCCGGCCCACAGCAGTGCCAAGACCAATCCGACCCCCAGAACATAGTCAACGGCGGTTACGGGGTCCAGCCCTTGTATCCGCTCGCTGGTCAGAAAACGTGAGTTGTAGGTGATGTAAGCGGCCGGAAGAAATGAGAGAAGGGCGACGCCTTGGTAAAGTCGACGCTGGGCGGCCGGTGCTGCGGAGGCGAGCATGGCAATGCCAAGCGCGAGGGCAAAGCCCACATGAAGTGCCCGCTGAGAAAACGTATCGAAACCTGGGAACAGTACGAAGTAAATCTGTGTGAGGGTCCAGCACAGGGCGATCAGGTACCGCAGGTCCCAGAGATCGCGAATCGATGACAGCGGAAGCTGGGTGGATTCGCTGGTCTCGGGGCCTTTCGCGGGTGTCGAAGATGACATCATGAACTATTGCGCAATTGTTATTTCATCCAGCCCTTCTCTTTGAAGTAACGCTCAGCGCCCGGGTGCAAGGGAAGGCCCGTCACCTCGCGCTTCCACTTGCCGTCGCTGCAGTCAAACTTGGAGAGGGCCTTGTGGCTTGCGCGCAGCTTGGCGGTCTGCTCACAGACGGTTTTGGTAATGTTGTAGGCCATGTTGTCGGAGAGGGCGGTGCTGGCAAACAGAACTGTGGTACTGCCCGGCAATGCGATTTCTTTGGTCTGGCCGGGGAAGGTTCCGGCCGGTAACACACGCCGCTCCCATCCGTATTGTTTGGCCATCGCATCCAATACCGATTCAGAGGGCTCCAAGAACGTAACGGGCGTGTTTTGGGCGATTTCCGTAATGCTGGGGTGGCCCAGGGTCGCCACTTGAACAAACACGTCGGCTGTTCCACCTGCAAACCGGCCTTTCACCATATCGAAGGTGCCGAACTCGTAACTACCACCACGGCTGGTCAGTGCGGTTTCTCCCGCTCCCGACATGTCCAGAAGGTGTTGGCCCCCAAAGGCCCCGACACCTCCACGCTGCAGCAGAACCACCTTTGCCTTGGGTTGAATGCTCTTGAAGTAACCGGCCAGATCCGGATTGAGGCCCTTGCCGCGCGCAAGCGGCACAAGAAAGTAATCGTCCCAGCCGCCGACCAAAGCCCTCAAATTCGGCAGGGGCTCTTTGTAGGCGTGCTTGCCCTCGATCGCCCAGTTGCCCACTACGGCCATACCGAACGCGATTTGCGCTTTGCCGGAGGCCACGAGGGTCGGATTCGCTAACGCACCCGCAATTGGGGGCGTGTCAATGGTGGAGCCCGCAGGAAGTGTGCCCCGGAGAATCTCGCCCAACGCCACCGAGTACACGTACCAGCTTGACCCTTGAACGAAGGAGCCAATGGTCATATTGACCGGCTTGGCCGCCGTCTGAGCAGACGCCATGGGCATCGAAAATGTCAACGCAAGCGCGGTAGCGGCGGCTTTAGCGACCAAGTACTTCCGTGATTTAGCAATATTTAACACGTTCATAAGTTCCCCTCCAACGGTGTAGTGAGCCCAACGCAGGATAACAAGTGTTCTTGAAGTCTGGGAACGCCTTTCCTTTTCCGCATCCATGGCATTTACCAATTCGTCCGATTTTTTTCCGGGCGACTCGGGTTTTCCCGTACCACGCCCTTTGTGGTGCCATGCAAGATCTCCAACCAGTTGAAAACACCAGATAATCAGCCGTGTAGAGAGGAGACTGCTGCAATGTCGACGGCAATGCGGCTGCTGCACGGTGATTTTGGGCGGGTGGCCCTGCTGCGCATGAATGCTCCGCTGGTGGTCCATGCCCATCACCACTGCCATATTCTGATCAAGGCATCCGGTGCGAATGCTGCATTCAATGTGAACGGCACGCAGGTTCCCCTGACGGCCCACAATGCCGTTCTGGTGAATGCTTGGGAGCCCCACGCGTTTATCGCCGGCCCGAATGGCGCTGCCCAGACCGAGGTTTTGGCCCTGTACGTTGAGCCGTCCTGGCTGGGTCAGCACCACGCACATTTCTCAGGCTCGGTGTATTCAAAGTTCTTTGCGAAACCGATCGCTTACATCAGCCCGACCCAGGCCACCATCATTCAGAAGATCGTATCGGAGCTCTGGTCGGCAGAAGAAATTGGCCACGTTTCGATCGAGGAACTTCTGGTGGAATTGTGCCTGTCGTTCCTCTTTGAGTCCGGCGGCCCATTTCGCACCTACTCCCGTTTGTACAGCCAGGGCAAGACGTTCATGGATCCGCGAATTCGCACAGCGATTGCCCTGCTGAAGGAAAGCCCGGTGCTGCTCGAAGATGTCACCGCGCTCGCGGCGAGTGTAGACCTCTCGCGCTCACGGTTTTTTGAGTTGTTTCGCGAATGCACGGGTCTCTCGCCCGTGCTCTACATCAACGCGCTTAAAATGGAACGGGCGTTTCAGGCGATCGCTACCACCGACCGCTCGCTGGAGGCCATCAGCGTTGACCTTGGGTTTTCTGCCCAGGGGCATTTTTCAAGGTTCTTTCGCCAGCATCAAGGGGTGTTGCCGAGCCACTACCGGCGTAATTTAGAGCTCGGCCAGCCAAGAAATCGGACGTATCGGTAAACCGATGCCGCCAGGGGTCGCTTGGAGAGGCACAATCTCGGCGTGAACACATTAACGGACACTCCACAGCTCGCACGCCGGGAAGATGCCTATCTCTTGCGGGGCGGTGGCGCATTTTTGGATGATCTCCCGGTTGCTGCCGGAACCCTGCACGCAGCACTCGTTCGCTCTCCTGTCGCCCATGGCCGCATCGTGGCACTCCGCACTGAGCGGGCCGAAGCGCTCGAGGGCGTTGCAGCGGTTCTGACGTTCGACGATGTCGAGCGCTGGTCGGACCCCTTCATTGTGAGTGTAAAAACCGCGATGCAGCAGTGGCCATTGGCCAGCGACCGTGTTCGCTATGTTGGAGAGCCGATAGCGGTGGTGGTGGCCCGAAGCCGCGCGGTGGCCGAGGATGCAGTCGAACTCATTGAGGTCGAGTTCTCGCCGCTTCCAGCGGTGCTGACGGCGGAGGGAGCGCTTGCACCCGAGGCCCCCATCCTTCATGAGCCCGTGGGGTCAAACTGTATTGTGGACCGCTGCCATGCGTATGGCCCGGTCGAGCAAGCGTTTGCCGGCGCGGACCACGTCGTGGAGGTGGTGGCCGATTACCCGCGCAATTCGTGCACACCGATCGAGTGCGGAGGTGTGATTGCCAGCTATAAGCCGTACGATGACTCGTACGACGTGACCTCGAATTTTATGGGGCCGTACTCCTTGCATTTGGTGATGGCGGCTGCGCTTCGCGTGGCGGGCAACCGACTCCGTCATCGGTACCCCCAGGATTCAGGCGGAAGTTTTGGCGTGAAAAATGCCATGTTTCCTTATGTCGTGCTCATGTGTCTGGCGGCCCGAAAGGCGGGGGCGACCGTCAAGTACGTTGAAGACCGGCTTGAGCACCTGGTGGCCGCCACCTCGGCGACCGCCCGCACCACCGTGCTGAAGGCCGCCGTAAGTGCTGAGGGAAAAATAGCTGCGTTGGACTATGACCAAATTGAGGACTGCGGCGCGTATCTGCGCGCCCCGGAGCCGGCCACGCTGTACCGAATGCAGAGTTGCATGACAGGCGCATATGACATTCGTGCGCTGCGCATTCGCAATCGTGTGGTGTTGCTGAACAAAACACCCACCGGTCTGGTCCGTGGATTTGGCGGGGCGCAGGTCTACTATGCCCTCGAGCGGTTGATGCAGAAGATCGCCAAGGCAGTGGGGAAAACGGTCCCCGAGGTCATGGCGATGAACTTTGTGGGTCGGGCTGCATTTCCCTACCGCACGGCATCCGGCGGCCTCTACGACTCGGGCGATTACCACGGGGCCCTGCAGGCGCTTGAGCGCAGTGCGCAGTACCAGGAGATCCTCGAGCGCCAGCGCCGGGCCAGGGCCGAGGGCCGTTTGTACGGCATTGGATATGCCGCCGTGGTGGAACCCAGCATCTCGAACATGGGCTATGTCGCCACGGTGCTCTCTCCGCAGCAGCGGCAAAAATCGGGGCCGAAAAACGGTGCAATCGCCACGGCGACCGTATCCGTTGATCCCTCGGGATCCGTGTCGGTGCTCATCGCCTCCACACCGGCGGGCCAGGGCCACCTGACCGTGGCGGCCCAGGTGACGGCAAAGGTGCTGGGCGTCCGAGACCATGACATTGTCGTGAATGCGGAGTTGGACACCATCAAGGACGCATGGTCTGCCGCGTCCGGGAATTACTCAAGCCGATTTGCAGGTGCCGTCGCAGGCGCAGTGCATGTGGCCAGTCTGCGCATTCGTGAGCGGATGGCCCAGTACGCCGCCACGCTGTTTGGCTGTGAGTCCGGTGCGCTGCGATTTGAGGATGGCTTCATTTTCCGTGAAGGACACCCCGATGCGCGGACTGCCTTTGCGCGGGTGGCGGGCGCGTTTCACTGGGCACCGAACACGGTCGCGTCGGCGGGCGTCTCCGCCGCCGATCAGCCAGCACCGACGGCGTCGTTTGGGCTGCGGGAGACTGTGTTTTTGCCGTTTTCAACCCTTGCGCAGACCGATGCGCAAGATCACATCAATGCCTCTGCGACCTATGGGTTTGTGCTCGATGTGTGTGGCGTTGAAGTGGACAAGGCGACCTGCCGTCCGGTGATTGATCGGTATGTATCACTGCACGACGCAGGCGTGATTGTGAATCCGTTGCTTGCCGACGGCCAGGTCTACGGAGCATTCGCTCAGGCCGTGGGCGCCGCACTGTACGAAGAGTTTGCGTACGACGGCGCGGGCAATTTTTTAAACGGGACCTTCGCCGACTACCGCGTGCCAACAGCCACCGAGGTGCCCGCGCTTCACATCATGCATCAGACCAGTCCAAGCCCCTTCACGCCCTTGGGGGCCAAGGGCATTGCGGAAGGCAACAGCATGAGCACCCCTGTCTGCATTGCCAACGCCATTAGCGATGCAATTGGCGTTGACGATATCCAGCTCCCGGCTTTTCCCTCAAAGCTGCATGCGCTGTTGGTCTCGGCGGGTCATGTGCAAGCGGTTCCGGCCCGTCGGCAACGTTGGTCCGATTCGGTTGGCCCAAGAGCGGTGGCCAGTGCCTCGAGCGCGCGCCCAATGAGCACCTCGGGCGAGGTGCTGGTGGATGCCTCGCCTGAGGAGATTTTCACAGTCTTGATGGATGAAGGCCGGTTGAAGTCTGTGATCCCGGGCTGCGAGCGGATTGTGAAACGGACGCCCGATGCGCAGCACATCGTTTACGAGTGCCGCTCCGTGATTCGAATTGGCGTGGTGAAAGCCGGTTTTGACGTGACCCTCCAGCTTTCCGATATCCAGCCGCCATCGCAGCTCACGCTTTCCGGTACGGGAAGCAGTAGCCTTGGAACGCTCAATGGAAGCGGTGTGGTGGCGCTGGTGTCGGAAAACGGCAAAACACGGCTGAACTACCGCTACGAAGTGGCCGTGTCTGGAAAGCTCGCGGCCGTCGGGTCTCGGCTTCTGGAGGGCAGCAGCCGTTTGGTGCTTGGGCAATTTTTCAAGGCATTGTCCCGCGAGGCGGTCGCAGGCAACGCGGCTGGAGCGACCACCCGGTGGCACCGCCTGCTTCGTTGGCTGGGGGTCTCACCATGAAGTCGGCCGCATTTGATTTTTACCGGCCCTCGACGCTGACCGATGCGTGCAAATTTCTCTCCGATCACCAGGGCGACTGCCGTGTTCTGGCGGGCGGCCAGACGCTCATTCCCACGCTGGCCATGCGCATGGCTTCACCCGGGTCGTTGGTGGACCTCTCGCTGATCGATGGCCTGCAGGCCATTCGGTACGCGAATGGCGAGCTTATTGTTGGCGCCATGGTTCGGCAGTCGGGGTTGGAGCGGGCCCTGAAGCACCAGGCCCATCAACCGGTCCTCTCCGCCGTGTTGCCATGGGTTGCGCACCCTCCGATCCGTAATCGTGGCACGGTCTGCGGTTCACTCGCCCATGCCGATCCGAGTGCAGAGCTCGCTCTGGCACTGCTGACCCTTGAGGGTCGGGTGTTGGTGCAGAGCACCCGAGGGCAGCGCTTTGTGAGCGCAAAGGATTTGTTTGTGGGAACCCTGCAGACATCTCTGGAACCCGACGAAATAATTGTGCAGGCGCACTTTCCCATGCTTGATTCTTCGGCGGCAGTTGGGTTTTCCGAGTTTGGCTATCGGCACGGCGATTTTGCAGTGGCCTCGGTGTTGCTGGTCCGGGACCCACGCGGTGTGCGCCTCGGCTTCGGAGGTGTGGACGATGTACCGTTGGCCTTCGACATGACCGATGCGTTCCATCCTGCTGCTGTCAAGGAGCGTATTCTGGAGTTGGCGCGCGATCTCGATGTTCGATCGGATCCCAACACCAGCAGCGAATTTCGTCGACATTTACTCTGCAGCCTAGGCGATCAGGCGATCGCACAGGCGTGGGCCTAGACACGACCATGGACACCAAACGTTACATGAATAAGAACGATCGGCCGCTTTGCGTGATGACTGTGAACGGAACGCGCCGGCAGGCCGAATGCGAGCCCCGCACCACGCTGCTTGACTTTTTGCGGGCTCAGCCCGGATTGACGGGGACCCATGCAGGGTGTGAACACGGGGTCTGTGGAGCCTGCACGGTGTTGTTAAACGGCGAACCGGCCCGGTCCTGCCTCGCCTTTGCGCATCAATGCGCTGGACTGTCGGTGGAGACCGTGGAAGGCATGGCCACCGGTGGCATGCTCACTGACCTACAGCAGGCCTTCTCTCGGCACCACGCGCTCCAGTGCGGGTTTTGCACGCCCGGAGTGCTCATCACTGCAGAGCATCTCTTGCGCAAGTGCCCAGACCCCACCGAACAACAGGTGCGTGAGGCACTCTCGGCCCACCTCTGCCGTTGCACCGGTTACACCGGAATGGTTCAGGCGATTCTCGATGTGGCGCGAGCCCGATCGGCCAAACAGCGATAAGGAGACGTGGGGTGTTTGATTTAGGAAGAACCTTCGTGCAAGCCGTGGAGCGCGACCCCGACGGTCTTGCAATGGTGACGGCCGACCGCAGGCTGTCGTACGCCGCGCTGGCCCAGGAGGTGGGCGCCATTCAGTCGTATCTCCAGCGCGCCGGGTTGCGGCGGGGAGATCGCGTGCTGACCGTGCTGCAGAACAGGGTCGAGTCGGCCGTCATCCACTGGGCGTGCCAGGTGTCAGGCATCACGGTGGTCCCCGTCAATTGGCGATCCAAGGCTGAGGAGATTGATTTTTTCCTCGAGAATTCCGAGGCAAAGTTTGTGGTGTTTGAGCAGATCTCGGCAGAGAACGTTGCCGGTGCATCGCGTCGTGGTGCGTTGGGTTCATTGTGGTGTGGCGAGGCCCAGGGCGTGCCCGCGTCTGGAGACCGTTTTTCAGAGGTGGTGGGCCACGGTGCCGACCCGGTGGTGCACAGTCACCCCGACGATTGGTCGGTCATGCTCTACACCTCAGGCACCACGGGCAAACCAAAAGGGGTGCCCCGACGTCAGCGGGCCGAGCGGGCTGCGGCGTTGGCCCATGTTGCGCAGAATCAGTACCGCATGCACGAAGTCACCGTCGGGGTGATGCCCCTCTACCACACCATGGGGGTGCGCACCCTGATCTCCTTGGCCCTGATCAATGGAACATTTGTGGCCTTTCCACGATGGAATGCAGAGCTGTTTATTGACACCATTGAGCGCGAGAAGGCCACCCATCTCTACTTGGTGCCAACGCTCTACCATGACATGCTCACGGCCAAGGGGTTCTCGCCGCAGCGGGTTGCATCCGTGAGCAAGCTGGGTTTCGCGGGTGCGCCCATGCACGATGCCCTGTTGCTAAAGCTTCAGGCCGCGTTTAAGCCAGAGCTTTTTGTGAATCACTACGGATCGAGTGAGATCTACACCTATGCCGTGAATCAAGATGCGGTCAAAAAGCCGGGAAGTGCGGGGCGTGCAGGGCTCAATGCTCGGCTGCGCGTGGTGCCGTTTGACCAGCCGGGCCGTCTGGCCAGCCACCACGAGCAGTGTGCCCAAGGGGACGAGGGCCAGATCATTTGTGATGTGCAGAGCGATGAGGCGTTTGAGGGCTACTGGAAGCGTCCAGAGGTGGACCAGAAGTCATTGCGTGACGGCTGGTTTTTCACGGGCGACACCGGCTATGTGGATCAGGCCGGTGAGTTCTACGTCACCGGGCGGGTGGACGACATGATCATTTCGGGTGGCGAGAACATCTCGCCTGTGGAAATTGAATCCATTTTGTCGCTCCACGCGTCGGTCAGTGAGGTCGCGGTCTGCGGGCTGCGTGATGAACGCCTCGGTCAGAAGGTGGTCGCATTTGTGCGGCCGAGTGAGGCGGTATCGGCCGACGACCTTGACCGTCACTGCCAGGCCTCGGAGCTCATGAACTTTAAGCGACCACGGGAATATGTGTTTGTTCGGGAGATCCCAAAATCACCGGTGGGCAAGGTATTGCGGCGGGAGTTGGTCGCTGGCAACTATGATGTGATGCAACAACAAGAGGAAAGCAAATGAACACAACGACGTCGCAAGACACTGCAATTCCCCGCGACCTGGACGGGTTTAGGGTGGATTTTCATGGGCAGCAGAAACGGGCTGACATTGTTTTGTGCCGTCCGCCGTTCAACATCATTTCCATGCCTCAGCGGGACCAATTGCGGGCGGTGTTCGAGGCCTTGGACCGTGACGAACGTGTGCGGGTGATTGTGCTGCGTGCAGAGGGCGAGCATTTTTCCAGTGGCGGAGACATCAAAGGATTTCTTGAGGCGACTCCGGAGCACGTCTCCCGCCTGGCATGGAACATCGCTGCGCCGGCCCGATGTTCCAAACCGGTGATTGCCGTGAATCAAGGGTACTGTTTTGGCGTTGGCTTTGAGATCTCATTGGCCTGTGATTTTCGGATCTGTGCGCAGACCACGCTCTACGCGCTCCCCGAGCAGAAGCTGGGGCAGATACCGGGGTCGGGCGGGTCCGCCCGATTGCAAAAAATCGTGGGGATCACACGAACAAAAGATATTGTCATGCGGTCACGGCGAATCCCGGGCCCCCAGGCCCTGGATTGGGGGGTCGCCACGGAGTGTTTGGGCGTGGCGCAGTTGGCCGGTGCCACCGATGCACTGGTGGAGGAATTGATTGGGTTTTCACCGCTTGCCCAGCGCACGGCAAAACGCCTTCTCAACGAGACTGAAGATGCGTTGCTCACCACCGCAATTGAGCTCGAGGGGCACTGCTACAGCCGGCTGAGGACCTCCGACGATTTCCGCGAGGGGGTCGAGGCCTTCCATGGCAAACGTCCACCCACGTTTACGGGCCGATAGGAGCCAGTGCGAAATGCCCCCGCCCAATGAGCCCCGAACGTTATTCGTGTACTACAAGGTTCCTTCGGAGGATCGAGGCGCTGCACTCGCGGCGGTGGCGACACTGCGTGAGCGGATTGCTGCGGCACTGCCCCACATTCATCTGGAGTGCATGCAGCGGCCTGCGATCGCCAACGGTGTGGAGACCTGGATGGAAATCTACCGCTCGGACGTCGGAATTTCAGAGGAAGGGGCCCAGCGGATTGAGGCCGCCGTATCGCAGATCCCGACGTTGGCCAGGTGGCCCCGGGCCCGAGAGATTTTCATTCCCCTGAGGGCAACATGACCACACATCAACAGAGACGAATCATCGTCGCCATCACAGGAGCCTCGGGGGCAATCTACGGCATTCGATTGCTACAGGTTCTGGCGCACCTCGGGGTCGAGACACACCTGGTGCTGAGTGATGCTGCAAAAATCACACTCACCTCCGAGACCGACCTTTCGGTTGGGGAGGTGCAATCCTTGGCAGCGGTGGTCCACCACTCCAAAGACATTGCAGCCAGTATCTCGTCGGGCTCCTTTCAGACGGAAGGAATGATCGTGGCGCCGTGCTCGATGCGCACATTGGCGGAGATTTCCACCGGTGTCACCACATCCTTGGTGAGCCGAGCGGCGGATGTGGTCTTGAAAGAGCGCCGCCGGCTGGTGCTGTTGGTGCGCGAGACACCGCTGCACCTTGGGCACCTTCGATCCATGGTGCAGGTGACGGAGATGGGTGCCGTCGTCATGCCGCCGGTCCCGGCCTTTTATCAGCGCCCGGCGTCATTGGACGATGTCATTCATCACACCGTGAACCGCTGCCTTGATTTGTTTCAGATGGCGCCGCCCGATACGTACCGTTGGCAAGGCTTGAATGAGAATCCACGAGGATCCTGATATGCAAAACTTTTCGTTTCGTTCCTGGATGGCGCATCTCGCGAACACCAACCGTCTCGCGCTGGTGTCCAACCCGGTCAGCCTTCGGCACGAGCTGGCGGCGGTGGCGAAGAAATTGGACGGAAAAAAAGCCGTCTGCTTCACCGGGGCGGGAGGCCACCCCATGCCGGTGGTGTCGGGCTTCATGTCCCAGCGTGCATGGATTGCCGAGGCGATGGGGGTTGAGGAAAGTGAGTTGTTGAGCACATTCCGTCGAGCGGCGGACCATCCGAGGGACTGGGTCGAAATCAACGACGCACCGTGCCAGGACGTCAAAATCCGCAACGCCATCGACCTGACACGGATTCTTCCGATTCCAACCCACAGTGAGCACGACAACGGCGCCTACATTACGGCAGGGCTCGTGATTGCACGCAACACCCGAACCGGTGTACAGAATGTCTCCATCAATCGTTTACAGGTGCAGTCGGCGAATCGGCTCGGAATCCTGATCCTTCCGCGGCACCTCCATGCGTTTTACAAAGAGGCTGAGGCAAAGGGTGATGCGCTTGACGTGGCCATTGCGATTGGCGTGGATCCGCTGACCCTGCTGTCCAGCCAGGCCATTTTGCCCATCGACACCGACGAACTTCGGGTGTCGAGTGCCTTGCACCAGACGCCCCTGAGGGTGACCCGCTGCCTTACAAACGATGTGCGTGTTCCCGCGATGAGCGAGATCGTGATTGAGGGCCGACTTTTGCCAGGCGTTCGTGCGTTGGAGGGCCCCTTTGGTGAATTTCCAAAGTACTACAGTGCCCAGGAAAACCGCGAGGTGATCGAGGTCGACGCGATCTTCCACCGGGCCAATCCAATTTTCCACACCATTGTCCCCGCGGAGATGGAGCATCTCTTGCTCGGTGCGATCCCGCGTGAGGCCACCATTTTGTCGTTTTTGCAACGCAGTTTCCCCGGGGTCGTGGACGTGCGCCTGTCGACCGGCGGAGTGTGCCGCTACCACCTCTACGTTCAGTTCAAGAAAAAACGGGAGGGCGAGCCCAAGAACGTCATCATGGGGGCATTCGCATCCCACTATGACGTGAAGCATGTGGTTGTGGTGGATGAAGATGTCGACATTCATGATCCGACTCAGGTCGAATGGGCCATTGCGACACGCTTTCAGGCCGAGCGTGATCTTGTCGTGGTTCACGGTGCCCAGGGGTCCCCCTTGGATCCGTCCACCACGGTCGCAGATGCCGCCGTTGGGCTGACCGATCTTCCACCGGAGCGGCAGGGGATCAGCTCAAAGCTCGGGTTTGATGCGACCAAACCGGTGTCCTACGACGGCCACGTGTTCACACGTGTGCGCATACCCGGCGAGGACACGGTCGATCTGAGCACCTATGTCGCCCAGAATCACGGGGACCAACTCGCCAAGCTTTTTTCGGAGTAAACATGAAGTTCAATTGGAGCAACCCGTACCCGTCGATCCGTGTGCCGGTGCTCGGCCGCAACGTGGTGTCGACGTCTCACCCGTTGGCGGCACAGGCTGGCCTGAAGATGCTGCATCAGGGTGGCAACGCCATCGACGCGGCCATCGCGGGGGCTGCGGTGCTGATGGTGGCCGAGCCCGTATCCAATGGATTGGGCAGCGATTGCTTTGCGATTGTTTGGGACGGTGAAAAATTACAGGGTCTGAACGCGTCGGGCGTCGCTCCGGCCGCCTGGGATGTGAACTACTTCGCGCGTAAATACGGCGCAGACGGCAATGGAGTTGCCAAGCGGCCGATCCGGGGCTGGGACACGGTCACCGTTCCCGGTGCGCTTGCCGGGTGGGAAGCGTTGCATGCGCGGTACGGCACGCTGCCAATGGCGGACGTGCTCGCCCCGGCGATTGAGGCTGCTGAGCGTGGGGTCTTCCTGACCCCGGTGGTGGCCCACAAGTGGGCGGCTGCTGTTCCAGAGTTGGCCAGCCAGCCGGGCTTTGCATCGGCCTTTATGCCCAACGGTCGGGCCCCGTCGGTGGGAGAGTGTTTTCGTTTCGAGTCGGCGGCCCGGTCCTTGTCCCGGATTGCCAAGGTGGGGGTACGCGACTTCTACGAAGGGGAGATCGCCCAGGCGCTTGTGACGTACGCCAAGGAGCACGGTGGGGCAATGACGACCTCTGACCTTGCGGGCTATCGGCCGGAGTGGGTCGACACCATTTCGAAGGAGTTTGTTGGGTTGGACGGCCAGCGTTATCAGCTGCATGAGATTCCTCCGAATGGCCAGGGCATCGGCGCGCTCATTGCGCTTGGAATTCTGGGGCACTTCGACCTTGGGGGTCTGCCCGTCGACAGTGCAGAAAGCCAGCACCTGCAGATCGAAGCGATGAAGCTCGCCTTTTCGGATGTCTACAAGTACGTTGCCGATCCGCGTTCAATGGAGGTCACGCCAGAGCAAATGCTTGACGACACCTACCTTGCCGACCGCGCAAAGCAGATTCGTCGAGATCGCGCAACGCACTTTGCCCACGGGCTCCCCGGTTCCGGTGGAACCATCTACCTCTCGGCCGCCGATGCGCAGGGCCGCATGGTGTCCTTTATTCAGAGCAACTACATGGGCTTTGGCTCGGGCGTCGTGGTGCCCCACTGGGGGGTGAGCCTCCAGAATCGCGGCTGCGGGTTCTCACTGGACCCCAAATCGTGCAACGTCGTTGCCGGAGGAAAGAAGCCATTCCACACCATCATTCCGGCGTTTCTTACCCGAACCGATGGCAACACCATGGTTCCGCAGATGAGCTTTGGCGTGATGGGTGGAGACATGCAACCCCAAGGGCACCTGCAGACCCTTCTGAGAATGTTGGCCCACGGACAGCAACCGCAGGCCGCGTGCGATGCACCCCGTTGGAAGGTCAACCGTGACTTCACGCTCGATGTTGAGGCCAGCATGAACACGGCCACCACCCAGGGGCTGGTCGACAAGGGCCATGCTCTCAAGCGGGTCGAGGACCCGTATATGGATTTTGGTGCGGGCCAGTTCATTTGGAGGCTCGGCCAGCCGGGCGACGACGCGGGCTACGTGGCGGCCAGCGATCCCCGTCGTGACGGCCTGGCGGCCGCGTACGGTTGACCGGGGCATCAGCTTTTTGAATGCGCAACGTTCAGTGGCAATGCAGTGGTGTATTTAATCTGCTCCATGGCGAACATGGAACTCACATCCACGAGGTCCACGCCCTTGATCAGTGTTTTGTACACGCGGTCGTAATCGTCCATGCTGGACAAGACCACCTTCAACAGGTAGTCCGTGTTGCCGGTGACACGGTAAATTTCCACAACCTCTGGAATGGCACTTACGATTCTGTGAAATGAGTCGAACCATTCGATCTTGTGCTGATTCGTTTTGATGGAGATGAACGCGGTCAGTCCAAGGCCGAGATGTGTGGCACTTAGAAGTGCGACGCGTTTTCGAATCACACCCTGCCGTTCGAGTTTCTGAATTCGCTTCCAGCAGGGGGTGGTCGAGAGCCCAACGCGCTCTGCCACCTGGCCCACGGTGAGTGTGGCATCTTCCTGGAGTAGCCCCAGAATTTTGTAGTCCAGTTTGTCCCGTTGCTCGTCGTCGTGTGCTTGTGGCATATTTTTATTTTAAAATGGGATTAAATAAGAATTTAATTCTATTTAAATGTTTTTAAAAGAATAAATAGAGTAAATATTTGCCTTCCAAATAGTAGAAGATTTTGACTGTTTCCACAGCTCCTTTGGCCGCGATGTCTTCTCTCCCTTTTGCCGATCAATCCCAGGAAATCACCACGCGCCTGTCCCATATGGGGCGGGACTCGGCGGCGCACGGTGGTTTTGTCAACGTGCCGGTGTACCGCGGGTCGACCATTCTTGCGGAGTCCCTGGAGCAGTGGAACGGCGCCAAAACCACCGATAACCCCATGGCCAACTACGGCCGGTTTGGGTCTCCGCTCACCCGCTCTCTGGAGTCGGCGATTTGCACGCTGGAGGGGGGTGCCGGAGCGGTCGTCTTCCCGTCGGGCCTCTCGGCATGCACCCACGCACTCATGGGGCTGGTCTCCGCGGGTGACCACGTCTTGATCACCGACAGCGTGTACGGGCCGACTCGGCATTTTGCGGACCATGTTCTGGGGCGTATGGGCGTTGCCATCGACTACTTTCGTCCCACCGATGTGGAGCAGTTGAAACAAAAAATAAGAAACAATACGCGCGTGATTTACGTGGAGTCGCCCGGATCGATCACGTTTGAGGTTCAAGATATTTCGGCCATCACGGCGATTGCCCGCAAACAGGATGCCTACGTGGTCATGGACAACACCTGGGCCACGCCGTTATTTTTTAAACCGCTCGACCACGGTGTGGACATTTCGGTTCAGGCTGCGACCAAGTACATCATCGGCCACTCCGACGCACTGCTGGGCATCGCAACCGCCAACGACCGTGCGTTGCGTCACCTCCAGGCGGCAGCCCATGATTTTGGAGAAACCGCCGGACCGGACGATGTCTTTCTTGCCCTGCGAGGACTCCGGACGCTCGCCATACGGCTCCAACAGCATTACGAGAGCGGGGTACGGCTGGCCAAGTGGCTCGAGGGCCATCCGGCCGTTGACGCCGTGCTGCATCCGGCACTGCCCAGTCACCCGGGGCACGAACTCTGGCGGCGGGATTTCACGGGGGCCAGTGGTCTTTTTGGTGCGGTCTTAAAACCCATGACCCCGCACCAACTCTCGGTGCTTTTCAAGGCCTTTCGGTTTTTTGGCATTGGCTTGTCATGGGGTGGGTTTGAGAGCCTCGCGCTGCTCATTGACCCGCTCCCCAAGCGCGATGATGGCCGTGCGTTTGGAAATGGCCACCTCCTGCGAATTCACGCGGGCCTGGAGAGCTCCGATGACTTGATCCATGATTTTGACGCGGCGCTCGCCGCTGCGCGGAAGGTTGCCGGTTAACGATAGGCATTCGCGCATGAGCCATCCTTTGAATGTCCGGGCCCCCCAGCCGTGCGCCGGGTTCGATTTCGACCACCTGGTGCTGATGGCTCGGGATCGACTCGATGGGGCTGCCCAGGCGTTGCTCGCGATGGGATTCACACTCACGCCGATGGCCCACCACAACGTGGGCTCAATCAATCGGCTCGCCGTATTGGAGGGCGCCTACCTTGAACTGCTCGGCTGGGATCCGGGCGGGGAATCGGTCCGAAAAGAGATCGCCAACGAGCCCTTCGGTTTAAATGCGCTGGTATTTCGAACATGGGATGCGCACGCATGCCATCGGCGCCTGCAGGAGGGGGGCTTTCAGCCCAATCCGGTACAAGACCTTTCGCGTCCCACCACCATTGACGGCAACGATGTCGTGGCACGTTTTAAAACGGTTCGCTTTTCGGAGCAGCCGGTCTCGGGGCTGCGAATTTATTTTTGCGAGCACTTAACACCGGAATACATCTGGCGGTCAGCGTACATGGACCACGCCAATACCTTGTGTCGCCTGAAAGAAGTGGTCGTGGCCTCGGCGCAGCCCTCTGACTGCTACGCCCGCCTGATGGCGCTCGTGGGCCTGCCGGCTGCAGACGCGCACGCCGATGCAGTCCGGGACGGTGACCGCATCATTGCGCTTGGGTCGTGCGCCATCCGTGTGGTGGATGCAGAGCCGGGTCGGCCCACGCACATCAGCAGTTGTGCCATCGCGTCCCGAGATGGGGCGCTCACTACAACGCTCAACAAAAGTCATCTCGGCTGGTGATTAAAATTTGCAGTTACGTTTTAGAGATCAATGCTCATTGAACATCAGAAAGGAATGATATGAGAGCCTTAGTACTACGAGAGCACGGCGCGCTGGAGAATCTGGAGGTCGTCGAAAACCATCCCACGCCCACCGTCAAGCCGGGCCATGTGGTGATCAAGGTGGGGGCATCGTCATTCAACTACCACGACGTATTCACCGTGAAGGGAATGCCGGGCATCAAGGTGCCGCTTCCTGTGGTGATTGGTCTGGACATGGCGGGTGAAATCACCGAGGTGGGTGACAACGTGACCGGCTGGAAGGCCGGTGATCGTGTTCTGGTGAACCCCCTGAACAAGACCCACGGTCTGATGGGCGAAATGCTCGATGGCGGCATGGCGGAATACTGCCTTGTTGCGGCGGAGCAGCTGATCAAAATGCCCAATGCCGTGAGCTTTGTCGAGGCGGCGTCGTTGCCCGTTGCCTACGGCACGGCACACCGAATGCTGGTGACCCACAACACCGTGAAGAAGGGCGACAAGGTCCTGATCCTGGGGGCCTCGGGCGGCGTGGGGACCGGCTGCGTCATTTTGGCCAAGAAGCTCGGCGCCCATGTCATCGCATGTGCCAGTGGCGAAGACAAATTGGCGCGTCTCAAAGAGATCGGCGCAGACGAGGTCATCAACTATAAGGAGGTGGATTTCTCGAAGTGGGCGGTTGAAACGTACGGAAAGCCCCAGCGCAGAAACTACGAGGGTGGCGTTGATGTTGTGGTGAATTTCACAGGCGGTGACACCTGGGTGCCATCGTTAAAATGCATCAAACGGGGCGGAAAACTTCTGGTCTGCGGGGCCACGGCCGGCCACGATCCCAAAGAGGATCTGCGTTACATCTGGAGTTTTGAGCTGCAGGTTATCGGCTCCAACAGCTTTTACATTGAGGACCTCACGGCCCTGATGGACATGATTTCCGAAGGCGAAATCAAGCCGGTGATCGATAAAGTGTTGCCGCTGGAGGAGGCCCGCGAGGGTCTGCGACTGATTCAGGATCGTAAAGTGCTGGGAAAAGTGGTTATTACTCCATAACAGAGGGAATCGACATGGCAGAGGTGCAAATAACTGCGCAGGACGTAGAGGCGTTACTGACGCGTGGACCGTTCCATCAATGGCTGGGATTGAAGGTGATCTCGGTCGGTGAGGGCGAGATCGAAATTCAGGCCACGTGGCGAGACGAGTGGGTGGTGAATCCCGACAAAAAGTACACCCATGGCGGCATACTCGCTACGCTGGTGGACCTGACCGCGGACTGGGCCCTGGTGTCCAAAACGGGGCGTGGTGTTCCCACGGTGGACCTGCGGGTCGACTACCATCGGGCCGCCATGCCCGGAAACCTCACCGCCAAAGGCAGGGTGATTAAATTTGGGTCGCAGCTAAGTGTCGCCGAGGCCCACGTCTACGACGCCTCCAACAACCTGTGTGCAAGTGGACGCGGCGTCTACCTGACGGCTCCGCCGGCGCCTCCAAAGGCCTGATGTCGGTGACCAGTTGGCGCACCATGTTTTCGCCACATAACCTCGGCAGCCTCATCAACCCCGCCGGTGACCCACAAAAGGTGGGCCTCATCGATCTGGGGGGTGAAATTTTTCCACGAGAATTCACCTATGGCGAGATCGACCGGGCGTGCAACGCGGTTGCCCGTGGTTTACAGCGGGCGGGGATCGCGCCGGGCCGGCGGGTCGCGATACTGTCCGCAAATCGGGCGGAATACATGTTCTGCCACTTCGGCACCATGCGTGCTGGAATGGTGTCGGTCCCGATTAATTTTAAATTCCCGGCATCGCTGATCGAGTTTGTGATTCAGGATGCAGATGTCGATCTGGTTTTTTGCGACGCGGCCCGCGCCAAGGATGTGCCGCCGGGCATACGGACAGTCATTTTTAACGATTCGTCGGAACGGGGTTACGCCGCATTCGTGGAGGAGGGCGATCTCGTGCCCGTGCGGCCGAAGCCGCACGAGCCGGCCATGTTCCTCTACACCTCCGGCTCCACCGGAAGGCCCAAGGGGGTGATCCTCCCGCACGAGAGCCACATCTGGGTCTCCATGACCCGGCTGGGGCGCAATGATTTGTCGCATCACCGTTTTTTAATCGCCGCACCCCTCTACCATATGAATGCGCTGTCGCTGTCCAATTTGGCCACGGTTGCGCACGCCACAATCGTGTTGTTACCGCAGTTTGTCGCCAGGACATATCTCGAGGCCCTTCAGACCTACAGGTGCACCTGGCTGACCGCAGTGCCGCCTATGATTGCGATGATGCTGCAAGACAAAGAGCAGGTGAGGAAGACCGATTTTTCATCGGTGCAGTTTCTTCGTATGGGGTCCGCGCCAGTGTCCAGCAGCCTTGCGGAGTCCATCGCCCAGGTGCTCCCGCACGTGGCCGTGACCAACGCCTATGGAACCACCGAAGGGGGGCCGGTCGTGTTTGGCCCTCATCCGAATGGCGTGAAGCCGCCCACACTGTCGGTGGGTTACCCCCACCCTGCCGTGGAGTTGCGGCTCGTCAATGACGTGCTGGAGATCCGATCGCCGGGCCTCATGCTGGGCTACCACAAGGCCGATGAGCGCACACCGAAACTCAAGCTGCCGTTCACGCCCGATGGCTACTACATCACCGGCGACATCTTTCGAGTCGATGAGAATGGGTTCTACTACTTCATTGGTCGGGCCGACGACATGTTTGTTTCCGGCGGTGAAAACATCTATCCCAGCGAGGTGGAGCGGCTGCTGGAGACACACCCTCTGGTTGCGCAGGCGTCGGTGGTGGCCATCGACGATGAAATCAAGGGCCAGAAGCCCGTGGCATTCGTGGTCCCCAAGCCCGGGGCGCAGATCACCGCCGATGCGTTAAAGCAGCATTGCCTTCAAAATGCGCCGGCCTACCAACATCCGCGATCCATATGGTTCGTCGATGATTTCCCGCTGGCCTCCACCAACAAAATTGACAAGTCCGCGTTGAAAAACAAGGCCATGCAGCTGTTGGGCGTCACCGCTGCCTAGCCGGCATCGGCGCTAGGCCGGCCGAGGAGCTGCCGTGGAATCCCGCACCACCAGTGTCGTTTCCGATGGAATAAGGCGAGCGGGGGGCGCTCCCCCTCGATGCGCGTCAGCAGGCTATCGGCGGCCTTGCTCCACATGTCATTGGCGTTGTAGCGAATGGTGGTGAGTGCGGGCGTGATGTGTTGCGAGAGTTCCAGGTCATCAAACCCAATCACCGATAAATCAGCGGGCACCCGAAGGCCACGGTGGTGCGCCTGCAGTATGGCGCCGTATGCGATCACGTCCTGGCCGCAGATCAACGCGGTGATGTTGGGGTTTCGCTCAATGAGTCTCGTGAATCCAAGTCGGGCCGCGGCCACGTCGTACGCGACTTCCTCGACCTGGTTGGCAGGCAGCGTGATGCCGTTGGCCTGCAGCAACTCTCGGGCGCCGTCGACCCGATCCCGAAAATGCCAGTGCCGAATAACACTTAATAACGCCATGTCTATCACTCCAAAACCCCCGCTCGTTGCCAAGCGGGCTAGTGTTTTACATGGGTCAGTTTTAGATGCAAATCACCCCAATAACTGGGTCAGTTTTGGATGCAAATTAACAATGAGAGCTGATAGCTTCGATCCAGGATCTCGACTTCGACGCGTTCGGCTTTAGACTTGGTCATCGGGGGGTCTCATCAAAAGAGGGATCATGCTATCCGAGCCGCTCCGTTGCCGTGGCGTCGGGGCGGTCTGGTCGCACCCG
>Ga0194121_10002918_pt1 | contig 26464 bp, 24 predicted proteins | sample TA2MahCa50mmetaG_FD_148609 | JGI IMG/M metagenome (GOLD analysis project Ga0194121, IMG submission 148609) | Freshwater microbial communities from Lake Tanganyika, Tanzania - TA2015020 Mahale Deep Cast 50m | ecosystem: Environmental > Aquatic > Freshwater > Lake | place: Tanzania: Lake...
AACTCACACCTGCAAGTAAGGGTCTTTCCGTATTCTCTAATATTTGTCGATCCTGGTGGAACTTCAGAGCAAAGGCTCGTATTGTTACCTCCGGGGGTAGTGATTGTTGTTGGGGGCACATTTACGGTGCATATTCCAGTGCAAGTTAAACCGGTAGCAGAAGAACTTGGCTCAGGAACTAAATTACCAGTGGTATTCGGTAATGCGTCGCATGCATTTTGAAGTCCAGTCACGCAAATAGAGTATCCTAAAAGCATAGAATTAGTTAAGATCCTACCAGCTGAACCGCCCGGTACATTCGTTATTGTTGGAGGATTCGTGTAAGTGCAAGAATTTGAAAGCTCTCTTCCGCATGGCACTAATCCACTTGTTCCTCTACTTGATTCATCACAGCAAGTAGTTCCAGATGTGGTGCACCAACTTGAAGAAGGAGTTGTTTGTGCATTTGTTATTGTCGGTGTTAAAAAAGTAGTTATAGCGGTTAATGTGAGTAGTAAGACAATGCTCTTTTTCATAATTTTATTGAAAATTGGAAATTGATAATTCATAGCTGTGCCCTCGGAGGGACTCGAACCCCCAACAACAGGTTCGAAGCCTGTCGTGATATCCATTTCACCACGAGGGCAAACTTCATTAATAATACATATAAAATTGAAAAAGAGCAAACCCCGTAGAAGAATTTTTACAGCCCTGCTTTCGCAGGTTTGTATGTGAGTCAAAATTCTCTACGGGGTGCAGTTCTGTAGTGAATATGAAGGATTCTACTACTGGGACAAATTTGTCGTTGAAAATAGGTAGATTTTACGATAGTATTACTACAATGACAATTCCAGTCGAAGTTAAAAAAATAATAAGTAGTTTAAAGGACGCCGGTTTTGAGGCGTATATTGTTGGCGGTTGCGTCAGGGATTTTTTGCTAGGTAAAAATCCTAAGGATTGGGATGTGACAACAAACGCAAAGCCAGAAGAAATTCAAGCAGTTTTTCCTGATAACTTTTATGAAAATAACTTTTTGACTGTCACGGTTAGAACTGGCAGTGAAAATAAAGGCATTGAAGAAGTTGAGGTGACAACTTATAGACTTGATGCAAAGTATTCTGATAAAAGGCATCCAGATGAGGTTAGGTTTGCTAAAACTTTAGACGAGGATTTAAAGAGAAGAGATTTTACAGTTAACGCAATTGCCATGGATTTATCTTTGGAGGTTGATAACAAAAACAAAATAATTGATTTGTTTTTAGGCCAAAAAGATTTAAAAAGTAAAATTATAAGAACAGTTAATAATCCAGAAGAAAGATTTGAGGAAGATGCGCTAAGAATGTTGAGAGCCGTTAGATTTGCTACGGTTTTAGGATTTAAAATTGAAGAAAAAACAAAAGAAGCAATTAAAAAAAATAGCGTTTGGTTAGAAGCTGTTTCAAAAGAAAGAATAAGAGATGAGTTTGTAAAAATAATAATGTCAGATAGATCTTCAGAAGGAATTGAGTTGTTAAGAGATCTTGGTTTGCTTGGATTTATTGTGCCAGAGCTTTTGGAAAACTACGGAGTTGGCCAAAACAAACATCATATATATGATTGCTACACGCATGCAATAAAGGCGCTGGAGTTTACCTCAAATAAAAATTTTAATTTGAATGTGAGACTTGCCTCTTTGTTTCACGACATTGCAAAACCAAGAGTAAAGCAAGGAGACGGCAAAGACTCAACTTTTTATAACCACGAGGTTGTTGGGGCTAAAATGACTTTTGAAATTTTAAATAGATTAAAGTTTCCCAAAAAAGATATTGAAAAAATTGTAAAGTTGGTAAGACATCATTTGTTTTACTATAACGTTGATGAAGTTTCAGAATCTTCTGTAAGAAGATTAGTTAAAAACATGGGTGCAGAAAACATGGAGGAATTGTTGCAGGTGAGGCAGGCTGATAGAATTGGGTCTGGTGTCCCAAAAGCTGAACCATATAAGTTAAGACATTTAAAGTATATAATAGACAAGGTTTCTCAAGATCCAATTTCAGCAAAAATGCTCAAAATTGACGGCAAAGATATAATGGATATTTTAAAAATAAAACCTAGTCCAAAAATAGGTTATATTTTAGATATATTACTGGGATATGTTTTAGATGATCCAAATAAAAATAAAAAAGATTTTTTGGAAAGCCAGGTTGGAAAACTTGGAGAAATGAGTTTAGAATATCTTGAAAAAGTGGCTAAAAAATCAAAAGAAGAGAAATCAAAACTGGAAATTAAAAACGATGAGATGACAAAGCAAAAATATTGGGTGACTTAAGTGCAATAAAAAAACACCCTTCTATGTAAAAGGGTGTTTTTTATTATATTTATTATTTCTTATTTACTAATGGTTTTCTGGAGATACCATGCAACAGTCTTTTGCCATTTTGCCAGATCAGCAAAAACATAACTCATCTTTTCCGCAACACTCTCCATACATTTTTCCAGAGCCGCATGAGCAGGTGGCCATTAATTTTTCTTTTTGTTGTTCGTCCATTGTTTTATTTTTTTAGAAATTTATATTGACGACCTTTACTCAATCTACTTTTTATTATACCATTAATAAACAATAAATTAATAACACATATATTATGGAAAACAATATAAATTTGCCAAAAAGAAATCTTCCAAGAGATGTTTTTTTGCATCTTTTGGTAATAGTCACACTATATTGGTCAGCTATAAGTTTTGTCACATTATGTTGGCAGTATGTTAATTATTTTTTTGCAGATGCTTTAGATTACGGTTATACATACGCCGGTTTTTCTGGACCAATAAGGTTTGCAGTTTCTTCTTTGATAATTGTTTTTCCAATATTTCTGCTAGTTTCATGGTTTTTAAATAAAATTTATTCTAAAGAATCACAAGTTAGAGAATCAAAAGTTAGAAAATGGTTAATATATTTGACTCTATTTGTTGCCTCGCTTGTAATTATTGGAGATTTAATAAGTGTCATTAATACTTTTTTGGGAGGAGAAATAACGGTCAGATTCATCTTAAAGGCCCTCTCAATTTTGGTTGTTGCTTTAGTAATCTTTTGGTACTATCTAGATGATGTAAGGCGAGAGGCACCCTCAAAAACAGCAAAATATTTTGCAATTGTTGTAGGTTTAGTGGTGGCGTTTGCAGTAATTGGTTCGTTTTTTATTGTAGGATCTCCTCAAACTGCAAGGCTTTTACAGTTTGATCAGCAAAAAATAAACGATTTGCAAAGTATACAATACCAAATTGTTAATTACTGGCAGAGAAAAGGGCAGTTGCCTAGCGCTCTTTCTGAATTAGAGGACCCAATATCTGGCTATTCTATCCCACTGGATTCGCAAAAAAATCAGCCTTACGAATATAGTATTAAAGATGGTTCGACTTTAACCTTTGAGTTGTGTGCAGATTTCAATCTAGAGAGTAGTGAAAATCAAATAAGACCAAAATATTCATATCTGGCTGACGGAATTTCACAAAACTGGGAGCATCAAGCAGGTGTCACATGTTTTGAGAGAGTCATTGACAAACAGCTTTATCCGCAGTTAAATAAATAAATTACGGTTCTTTTATAAATAAAGACTGCCCAGATAATTTCTTTAAAACGAGAAATTATCTGGGCAGTTTGTAAATATCACCCTTTTGGAGGATCGCCTGGCCAAAAAACCTGTTGCACGGTTTCAGCTTCATGGACAAGGAGGATTGAGATGCTTGAACTGACTCTGCAGGACGGAAGAGTGGTGCAGCGCATTCGCGCTGGATTTATCTCTTCTATGGAGGACCTATTAAGGTTCTCTGAAGACTTGAAGAAGGATCTTCGAGAAAGCAACGGGCCAATCCTCGTTGAGGTTTGGCAGGAGTCGAGGGATCGACCTGTCTACCGGCGTCGCAAAAGGCCAGAACCCATGGAGATCAAACAATGACCAAAACCACGGGAGGGGGTGATCCAACCATCTAAGAGAGGCTAATTACCTCTCATATATGGTGGGTGGGAAACATTGCAGCCAAGCCAGAGTCTCTATTGGGGACTGCTGTCGTGGGCGTGTTTTCCACCCCCACCAACAACCCTCGCGCTTGCGAGGTTGCGAGGGGCGCAGGTGTGACTTTGTCACCTGCGCCCCTTTTTCAAATAATGTTGCTCCATTTATGACTTTTACAGCGAAGTTATAAATGGAGTTGCACCTTGTAAACATAAGGAGATAATCTTATGTCTTTAAGATTTTGGTTTACGATAGGTGTTTTATTGTTGATGTACTCATTTTTTTTGTCACTTGTTGCACATGGGGGTCAAAAAAATACAGAAGTTTTTATTAAGAAATTGGATAGCGAAAAGTATTCAGATCGCCAAGATGCTCAAAAGAGACTCAAAGAAGCAATTGATTTTAATCTTTACTTGGAACTTTCAAAAATTAAGAGCGAAAATTTAGAGGTGATAAAAAGAATCAAAGTAATTAAGGAGCATTACAAGTCAAAGATTAACTTTCAGGTATATCAAAATTTAAAAAAAGATGTTAGGGCCTTAGATTTGGTAAGAAGCTATGAATCAAGATTGCGAAACTATTATTGCATAGATATTCGAGGACATCATCGATACCCATGGTTATGGACTAACATGGGCGAACTTAATGCCTACCTTGAGAAAGCAAGAAAAATTACTGTATGGGGAAGAGCACCTCACTATATAGATTATCATTTGGCTACAGCCATATGGCTAGAAGACAAAATCAATATTGCCTTTAGAGAGTGTATAGATAATTCTAATTCAGAAATGGAATTTAAATGTCTAATGTTTCACAGGATGCTAAAAATCCAGAAGCAAATTGACAATATGATATCAAGAGATTATGGACTTAAGAAATAAAAAAAATGGAGCGAACCATGCGCTCCTTTTTTTATTTATTTTTTGTATAATTAGATTATGAGCACAAAAAAATTAGGAGATTATGGAGAGAATTTGGCCTGTGAATATCTTGTTAATAAAGGGTATAAAATACTGTTTAGAAATCATAGAATAAAATTTGGAGAAATAGATATTATTGCAAAGAAGAAGAAGTTTTTTATCTTCACAGAAAAAATCATTCATTTTATTGAGGTTAAGACTATTTTGGAAAGTGACGGGTTTTTTCCAGAGGACAGAGTTGATTTAAAAAAGCAGAAAAAATTAAGTCAGCTGGCAGAAATCTGGATGAAAAATAATTTTAAAAAAGAGCATCCTTATCAAATTGATGTGGTTGGCATTGCGGTAAATAAGAAAACAAGCAAAGCAAAAATTAGATATTTTGAAAACGCGGTTTCTGGGATATAATAATTTCATGAGTCTAATTTCGATTTTTTTTACTAAATCTTTTAATAGGCACAATGGCTACCTGGATTTTTGAATTAATACTACAAACAAATAAAAAGCTTCGCGATAGATATTATAGGAGACACCAGCTATTTTTTGGCTACCATGTCCACCATAGCACGGTTGGACTCTTGGTTATTGTTGCAGGAGTCTTTGCATTTATATATGGCACCCTATCTGTTTCTTTGGGTGTAGCAGGATTTGGGGCAGGTATTGTTTTAATGCATACAATTTCTTCAAGGCGTTTTGTGTTTATTGAGAGAGAAACATTTTCTGAATCAAAGGGAAAAAAGAGAAAATAACTTATCCACAGTTTATCTATTGACACATCTCTATGATTTGCTATTCTTAACTTGAACAAGCTATTGAATATCATCTCGATTTTCAAAAAGCGAGTTCAAACAGCTCCTTCTTCCCCCAAACCCTTAAAACAACCGCCCAACCCATACATAAAGACTTTCCTCGGAAAGTCTTTTCTCATATATATAGTTGACATTAGTGGATAGCTCTGTTAGACTTAAACCAACAAGATTGAATTAATTTGTCTGCCTGACCGCAGACTTTTTATTTAAAATTAGTAAGCTAGTAAAGTACGTCGCTCCTGTTGGCAATAAAGTATATTATATACCAAGCCAACATCGCGAATCGCTTTACTCGCTTCGCTACGTAAAATCATGGATTTAAAATCATTTCAAAGGGCATTGTCCCAAATTGCAGAGGCTAGAGGAATTTCAGAGCAGTCTATAATTGAGACGCTGGAGGCGGCTTTGGCTACTGCATACAAAAAAGATTATGGTCAAAAGGGCCAAAAAATAAAAGCCAAGTTTAATCCGGTCTCCGGAGATGCTAAGTTTTGGCAGGTAAAGTTAGTGGTTGATGACTCAATGCTTTACACTCAAGAAGAGATTGAAGAGCTTAAAGAAAAAAAGATGGCTCCAGCTGAAGATTTTGGAGTACATAGAGAGGGCGAAGAAGAACAAAAGAAAGTGGTTTTCAATCCAGAAAAACACATAATGATTGACGAGGCGAAGGAAAAAAACTCAAATATTAATTTAGGAGAGGAATTAGAAATACCACTCGTTTCAAAGCAAGATTATGGAAGAATCGCAGCTCAAACTGCAAAACAAGTTATTTTGCAAAAAATCAGAGAAGCTGAAAAAGATGTCATTGCCTCTGAGTACAAATCAAAGGAAGGAGAAATTATTTCAGGAGTTGTCCAGAGAATTGAGGGTAATACAGTTTTAGTTGATATTGGAAAAACTTTGGGAATCTTAAACAGAGAAGAATATATTCCAGGAGAATTTTACAGACAAGGACAAAGAATGAAGTTTTACATTTTAAAAGTAGAAGACACTTCAAGAGGTTCTGTTGTTGTTTTGTCTCGAGCATATCCAAAGTTGGTTTCAAGATTGTTTGAATTAGAAGTGCCTGAAATTTCATCTGGTGTTGTTGTAATAAAATCAATTGCCAGAGAGCCAGGGTATAGAACAAAAATTGCCGTTGCCTCAAATGATGAAAAAATTGATCCGATTGGATCTTGTGTTGGGCAAAGAGGCACAAGAATTATGGCAGTGATTAACGAGTTAGGCGGAGAAAAAATTGATGTTGTGCTTTGGGAAAATGACCCAGATAAGTATATTGCTAACTCTTTATCTCCAGCTAAAGTTTCAGAGGTCATAATTAAAGACAAAAACACAGCAGAGGTTTTAGTTTTAGAAGACCAATTATCTCTTGCAATCGGAAAAGATGGAAGAAATGTGAGATTAGCATCTAATTTAACAGGATGGAAGGTGGATATAAAGTCTGCTGGCAAGCCAAAGGATGATGAAGTAAAAGAAGAAGCAGATGAAACAGAAAAAAAAGAGGCAGAAGAGGTTAGTGATAAAGAAGAATAAAAAGTAATTTTAATTATCAATTAACTAATTATCAATTATCAATCAATTTTCAAAAGTGTTAAAATATCAATTGAAAATTGGTCATTGAAAATTGAAACTTAAAGCAATGCTTGTAGAATATTTTCCAATAATAGTTTCGTTGTTTGCAATAGTTTTTGTTTATTTTTTAATTCAAAAAATAAACAAATCTCCAGTGGCAAAAGATAAAGCCATTAATATTACAAAAGCTATTCAAGAAGGAGCTACAGCTTATTTAAAAAGGCAGTACAAAACAGTGTCTGTAATTGCTTTTATCTTGTTTGTTGTTTTATGGATTTTTATGGGGCCAGTAATGGCTTTTGGATTTTTAATTGGAGCTGTTTTATCTGGGCTTTCAGGCTTTATTGGAATGTGGGCTTCAACTCAAACTAATACAAGAGTGGCAGAGGGCGCTAAAAAAGGACTGGGCCACGCCTTGGACTTAGCTTTTAAAGGAGGATTAGTGACGGGCTTGTTAGTTGTGAGCTTGGGATTGTTGGCTGTATCTGGATACTACTTAATTACAAAAGATATTAAAGCATTGATTGCTTTGGGATTTGGAGCTAGTTTAATTTCTGTTTTTGCCAGAGTTGGCGGAGGAATATTTACTAAGGCCGCTGATGTTGGAGCAGACTTGGTTGGAAAAGTTGAAAAAGGAATTCCAGAGGATGATCCAAGAAACCCAGCGGTAATTGCAGACCAAGTTGGAGATATGGTTGGAGATTGCGCTGGAATGGCTGCTGACATTTTTGAAACATATTCTGTCACAACTGTTGCCACCATGATTTTAGGAGCTTTGCTTTATCCATCTAGTCCTCAATTTGTGTTGCTTCCATTATTTTTGGGAGCGATTTCTATTTTAACTTCTATTATTGGTAGCTTCTTTGTAAAACTTGGAAAGTCAAAAAGCATTATGGGAGCTATGTATAAGGGTTTGGGAATTTCAGTGGTTTTGTCAGCTATTGGTTTTTACCCATTAATTTTAAAAATGATGGCAGGGCAAGAAATTTCAGTCATGAGTCTTTACCTTTCAACCTTAGTTGGGTTAGTCATTGCTGTAGGAATGTTTGTCATCACAGAATACTACACTTCAAAAAAGTATATGCCAGTGAGATCAATCGCGCAGGCTTCTCAAACAGGACACGGGACAAACATTATTAGAGGATTGGGGCTTGGCATGCAGTCAACAGCATTTCCGGTTTTATTAATTGCTATTGGAACTATTATTTGCTTCTGGTTGGCTGGAATTTACGGAGTGGCTTTAGCAGTTATGGCAATGCTTTCAATTTCAGGAATTGTTGTTGGAGTTGATGCCTATGGGCCAATTACCGACAACGCAGGAGGAATTGCAGAAATGGCTGAGATGCCAAAAGAAATCAGAGACATCACCGACCCACTAGACGCCGTTGGTAATACTACAAAGGCAGTTACAAAAGGTTATGCTATTGCTTCAGCTGGTTTGGCTGCCCTTGTTTTGTTTGCAGCCTACAGTCAAGAAGTATCAAGCTTAATGGGTTCAACTACTGGAGTGAGTTTTGTTTTAGACAACCCAAAAGTCATTGCGGGATTATTAATTGGAGGGCTTCTCCCTTATTTATTTGCTAGTTTCTTAATGGGAGCTGTGGGAAAAACAGCAGGAGCTGTTGTTGAAGAGGTAAGGAGACAATTTAGGGACATTAAAGGATTAATGGAAGGCACAGCAAAACCAGAATACGGTAAGTCAGTTGATATTGTCACTAAGGCCGCTATCAAAGAAATGATGATTCCTGCTTTAATTCCTGTGGTAGCTCCAATATTAGTTGGTTGGATTTTGGGAGTTGAGGCATTGGGAGGATTATTAATCGGATCTATTATTACAGGATTGTTTGTGGGTATTTCTATGACCACCGGAGGAGCTGCTTGGGATAATGCTAAAAAATACATTGAAGAGGGACATCACGGAGGCAAAAAGTCTTTTGCTCACCAAGCTGCCGTCACCGGAGACACTGTTGGAGACCCTTATAAAGACACAGCCGGCCCGGCTATTAACCCAATGATTAAAGTATTAAATATAGTAGCCCTCTTAATCGTTTCGTTCTTAGTTTAATAAATTTACGGCGGGCTTTTGCCCGCCGTATTAGTATAATTTTATGGAAGATTTAATAAATCAAAAAATATTGTCGCACGATGAAATGAAATTATTTGATGCTGGTCAAGTTGATGACCATATGCAGGAATTAAGTGACAAATGGGAATCATTGGAAAATCCGCCTGTAATGATAAGAGCAAGATATAAATTTTCAGACTTTGTCAAAGCAATGGAATTTGTAAATAAAGTAGCTGTCATTGCAGAAAAAGAAGGCCATCACCCTGATATTGTTATTCACTATAATAAAGTAGAAATCACTCTCTGGAGTCATCATATTAATGGCTTGTCGTTAAATGATTTTATTTTCGCCTCAAAAATTGATAATATTTTATAGGGTATGGATAAAATAGAGAGTGCTCTTAAGTGGATACTGCCCATACTCAAAAAACATAAAGTCCCATTTCAAATATCAGGAGGTTTTGCAGCTCACATTTACGGGTCAAAAAGGCCAGTAAACGATATTGATATTGATATACCAGAAGATAAAATAGATGTATTGGTGCCAGATGTTAAAGAGTATATAGTTTATGGACCAGCTCAACATAAGAATAATCGCTGGGATTTAAAATTAATTACACTTGAATATTACGGGCAAGAAATTGATATTGGAGGAGCATATAATGTTAAAATTTTTGATGACAATGAGAGCATTTGGAAAAGTTTTCCTGCAAAGTTAGAAGAAGTTGAATTTCACAATGTTTATGGATTTAATCTACCGGTTGTAGAGCCAAGGTACTTGGCAGATTATAAAAAACTTCTTTCAGGTGACCATCAAAAAGTTGATGTTAAGGCAGTAGAGAATTATATTCTAAATAAAAAATAACTATGAAAACAGAAATAAAGAATTTGCTAAAATCTGAGTTAGAAATAGAGTTTGAGTTAGATGAGCAAGAATTTAAAGAATATATTGAAAAGGCTTTAGGGCGTTTAAAATCCCACACAAAAATGGACGGGTTTAGGCAGGGGCAGGTGCCAAATGATTTGCTTGAGAAAAAAGTTGGCACAGAAAATCTGCTAATGGACGCAGGAGATTTAGCTGTCAAAAAAAGCTACTCAAAGTTTGTAATTGAAAATAGTTTAGAGCCAATTGGAGAGCCGGAAGTGAAAATTAAAAAAGTGGCCAAAGGGAGCCCGTTTTTGTTCACAGTAAAAATATCTGTTTTGCCAGATATTGAGTTGCCAGATTACAAGGAAATTGCTTTAAAAATTAAGGGACAAGAAATTTTGGTTGATGAAAAAGAAATTCAAGAGGCCTTGGAATATTTGCAAAAGTCACGAGCCAAATTTTCACAAGTTGAAAAATCAGCAGAATTAAAAGATTTTGTTGAGATTGAATATGAAAACGAAAATATAAATAAAGGGAAACCCGTAAAAGATAGGTTTACAATCGGAGAAGGAGGATTTATGAAAGATTTTGAGGATAACATTCTAGGAATGAAAGCAGGAGACCAAAAAGAGTTTTTGGCAAGGTTTCCAGAAAACGCCCCAAATAATCTTTCAGGAAAAGAGTCTAATTTTAAAGTTAAAATGATTTCTGTTCAAAAAATGGAATTGCCAGAAATGAATGATGAATTTGCAAAATCTCTTGGAATGTTTGATACATTGGTTGCTTTAAAAAATAATTTAAAAGAAGGAATAGGTGCTGAAAAAAATGAAAATGAAAAACAAAAAAAGAGAGGTGAAATTTTAAGTAAGATTGCTGAAAAGATTAAGTTTGAATTGCCAGAAAAAATGGTAGAGCTTGAAAAAGACAGATTGCTTCACGATTTAAAGCATCAGGTTGCAGATCAGTTTAGTATGTCTTTTGAAGATTATTTAAAGTCTGTTAATAAAACAGAAGAAGATTTAAAGAAAAATTTTAAGTTAGAAGCTGAAAAGCGAATTAAAAACTATCTAGTTTTAAGGCAAATTGGAAAAGCTGAAAATATTGATGTCTCAAGAGAAGAAATTGAAGAAGAGATGAATAAATTTATAAAAAAATACTCAAAAGAGCAGGCAGAGAAAATTGACATAGGTCAACTTAAAGAGTATACTAAAAGTGCAATTTACAATGAAAAAGTTTTCACTTTTCTTGAAAGCCTTTCAAAGTAAGTTATAAAGTATAAAAAATTAACATGCCAATAGTACCAACTATTGTTGAAAAATCACAACGCGGTGAGCGCGTCTATGATATATTTTCAAGGCTTTTAGAAGAGCGTATTATTTTTTTGGCGGGTCCAGTAAATGACTTGAATGCAAATGTAATTATAGCTCAAATGCTATATCTTGTTTCAAAAGACCCCAAGAAAGATATTAAGCTTTATATAAACAGCCCGGGCGGTTCGGTGACCGCCGGTCTTGCGATTTACGACACGATGCAGTATTTAAAATGCCCTGTCTCTACCATTTGTATTGGATTGACAGCTTCAATGGCAGCAATTATTTTAGCAGCTGGAACAAAAGGCAAAAGATTTGCCTTACCAAATGCTGAAATAATGCTTCATCAAGTAATGGGCGGATTCCAAGGACAAGCTTCAGATATTGATATTACTGCAAAGCAAATCGTCAAGATAAAGGCAAAAATGAACCAAATTTTGGCAGGACACACAGGACAACCAATAGATAGGGTTGAAAAAGATACAGATAGAGATTTTTATATGACCGCCGAGGAAGCAAAGAATTATGGGTTGATTGATGAAGTAATAGGGTCAATGAAAGAATCAAAATAAAACCTGCCTAGATAGTTTAAACCAAGAAAATATTTTGTAAAAAAACGACTCACCATGTTAGGTGAGTTTTGTTGTTATTGGCAATCAAATAAATGACATTCCAAAATATAATGCTTATATTCTTTTTGGTGATAGTGTCCTTATTGTTAGGGTCTTTTTTGGGTTATTATGTAAGGCAGATAATTGCAAGAAGGAGGGCGGGGACACTGGAAGCTAAGCTTGAGCAGAAAGTTCAGCAGACAAAAGAAGAAGTCACAAAGTTAATAAAAGATTCAGAAGCAAAAGCCTCACATATAGTAGAAATAGCTCAAAGAGATGTAGACCAAAGAAGAAGAGAGTTTTTAAAGGCAGAAGAGGTTTTGTTGGGTAGAGAAAAAATACTTAGTGAAAAAATAGGCGCTTTTGATAAAAAGGAAACAGATCTTCAGTTAAAAATAGAAAAAGCAAAAGAGTTGCAGGAAGACCTAAACAAGTTAAGAGAAAAAGCAGAGGAAAAGCTTGAAAAAGTCGCCAGTCTTTCTAAGGAAGATGCAAAGAAAGAGCTTTTGAGTTTGGTTGAAATTGATTACCAAAAAGACATTTTAGAGAGAATGAAGAAAATGGAAGAGCAAGGTAAGGAAACACTGCAGGCAAGGGCAAGAGAAATTATTACCTTAGCCATTCAAAAGACGGCCGTTCCTCATACTCAAGAAATTAGCACAACTACAATTGTTTTGCCTTCTGAAGATTTGAAAGGAAGAATTATTGGAAAAGAAGGAAGAAATATTAAAACATTTGAAAAGTTAACTGGTGTTGAATTAATTCTTGATGAAACTCCAGACTCTGTTGTAATTTCTTGTTTTAACCCAATTAGAAGGCAAATTGCCAAGATTGCTTTAGATAAATTGATTGCTGACGGAAGAATTCAACCTGCCAAAATTGAAGAAAAGGTAGCAGAAGCAACCACGGAAATTTCAGATGTTATTAAAAAGGCTGGAGAAAAAACCTTATACGACTTAGCACTTATTGGAGTAAATGAAAAATTAGTTCAAATTTTAGGAAGGCTTTATTATAGGACTTCTTATGGTCAAAACGTATTACTTCATTCAATGGAAGTAGCTTTAATCGCTGAAACTATTGCTGAAGAATTGGGAGCCAATAGTCAGGTTGCTAAAAGAGGAGGTCTTTTCCATGATATTGGAAAAGCAATTGACCAGCAAATCCAAGGGTCTCACATTGAAATTGGAATTAAAATTTTAGAAAAGTTTGGCGAGTCAGATGCGGTAGTAAAGGCAATGCGAAGCCACCATGGAGATTATCCACACGATAGTATTGAATCTATTATTGTGACAGTGGCTGATTCAATTTCTGGCTCACGCCCAGGTGCAAGAAAAGATACGCTAGAAAATTACTTGCAGAGACTAAAAGCTCTAGAAGATATTGCCAATAAGTTTGAAGGAGTTGAAAAAACTTATGCAATTCAAGCGGGAAGAGAAATAAGAGTTTTTGTTAAATCAGACAAGGTGGATGATTTAGGAGCCACAAAAATGGCAAAACAAATTGCCCATAACATTGAAGAAGAACTAAAATATCCAGGAGAAATTAAGGTGACTGTAATAAGAGAAAATAGAGTAGTTGAATTCGCAAGGTAAGTAAAATTAAAAACCGTCTAAAAAGGCGGTTTTTAATTAATAAAAAAGCACTACCAGGGGCAATGCCTATTTCGCTACTTGAGTAGAGCGTTGTTGAATTTCAAGCATAATCTTTTCACCAGCTCTAATATATTCAATTGATAAGTATCCAGCAATAATCTTATATTGATTATGTTTAGGTTTAGCCTTCCTTAGTAAAAAGAGTTTTCTGAAAAATTCTCTTAACTTTCTCATGTAGCTCTCCTTTAAAAAGGGGCGGGCTCTTGAATGAGGGAATGTAGTCTCGGTTCACTAGCGGGGTCAAAATAATACCCCAATTCTTCAATGGAGATACCGCACTCTCTTTTTACTGCAGAAAGCATGGCAATAAAAGTATTTTGATTTTGTATCCCGATTTTATCATGTTGACTTAACCTCCACATGATTTTACCAAAGTAGTCTGGTTCTAGGTAGTGTCTTGTGTAGAAATCTTTCATCATTTGACTAATTAGTAGATGTCTTCCCATAGTCATGGGTAATTGCATAGAGACTCTCCTTTAACAATGAGCATTTAACGTAGACAGCATTTCATTGGCAAGTCTATCATCATGTTATATTAAAATCAAATCGTTGTAAAATAAAAAAACCGCTGGGCGAACCTGCGGTTATGAAATGTCATGTTTTGCCGAAAGAAGATCGGTGTTCTTATTTTTTGAGAAGAACTGCCTAAATTTTGATGGACTGTTAGCCTGTCTCCAGCGAGCTGCAAATTCATCACAGAATCGCTCTACTGATTGACATAGCATATCTTCTTCGCTTGATAGTCTTTCAAAAGAAGTGTAGAATATTTTTTCTGGGCCAATATTTGCTGGCGGAGTTTGTGTGAGATCGAGGTGGAAGGTATGGCCAATCTCGTGGCCAAAAGTAAAAATCAACTCTTCAACCTTGTTGTATCCCATCAAAAAGTGGTCAATGAGATCGCGATCTATTACTAATAGAATGCCAAACTTTTCTAAACTGATATATCCTGCTGCAATATTGAAATTAGGCCAGGCCCGTATCTTTTTGATTTCCCGTTCTTCCAACTGTTGTTCTATTGGTTTTTGAAACGTTGAGGCAAGCCATTCGTCGGCCTCTCGTACCCACGGAAATTCAGGAAAAATACTTTCAAGAGAAAAGAGCCAAGACATATTATCACTCCTTTCAAAGATCTTTTTTGTTATTGAGCGGGTGAGGGGAGTCGAACCCCTCTCATTAGCTTGGAAAGCTAAGGTAATACCGATATACGACACCCGCGAGCCACATTTTGTAATGAAAAATGTGGAATTTTAAATTATGTGAATTATACCAGTTATTTTAGATTTGTAAATTCCTTGGATATTAAATAGTCCACGGGGGCATAGTTGTCTGTTAAAATAGGGTAAGGTGATAAATTTATTTTACTCAATTCTATTTTTTTATTTTTCAGATTACTAATAATATAATTTTTGTTTTTTGTTATCTCTGGACTGTTAAAATCTATTTTTTTGCCTGAATTCCATCCAACAAAAATTATATTCTGAACTTTTGTTGAATCTATGGAATCCACGGCAAAAAAATAACTGTTTTCAAATACGCTTTTGAATGTTTTTATTTCAGATAGTAAAAATGATTCTGGTTTCTCGTTTAAGCTACCAATTACATTTGCAATGAATACTCCATTTTCAGATAACTTTCTTTTTGTTAGCTCAAAGAATTCTTTTGTAGTTAAATGCTCTGGAGTTGAAAAAAATGATGAATAGGCATCACTGAATATAAAGTCATATTGCTTTTTTGTGTCATTTAAGAATCTTCTGCCGTCTTCTGCAAAATTTTTAAATCTTGGATTGTCTGCTGGTACATTAAAGTATTTTTTGCCAACTTCAAACAATAAAGGATCTATTTCTGCAATATCAATATTAGCCTCTGGTAATTCATTTAAAAGAGTTTTTGGAACAGAGTAGGCTCCCCCGCCAATTGTTAAAGATTCTTTAATGTCTTTTTTGAATATTTGGTAAAGTGCATAATACTTTGTGTATTCGTACGGAAGCTCTTTTGAATCAAAAAACATTGCAGATGAAGGATTTTTGTCTTGTTGTAAAAATCTGGTAGGTTTTCCGTTATAAATATCATCATAAATAATTATTTTTTGGTATGCACTGTCTTTTATAAAAATTTTATTGCTTGAGGCCAATCCCAAAGATTTAGAAAAAAATAAAAAACAAACAGCCAAAAGAAGCATTAAAGAGATTTTTTGCCATATTTTTGCTTTAAATATTCCATATAAACCTAAGGCAATTAAAACAAAACCAACTCCGATAATGATTACATCCAGATTAAAATTAGGAATTAATAAAAAGCCAGATGATAGACTGCCAAATATGCTTCCTAGTGTTGACCAAAAGAAAATTTGGCCAGAAACCGTTCCAATACCCAAGTTTTCAGATCTTTCCTTTTGCAATTTTATTGCAAAAGGTGAAAGCATGCCAAGTAAAAAGCTTTGAAAAAAGAAAAGTAAAATAGAAGAAATTAATGGACCTTGGGTAATAGATAATTTATATCCAAATATTGGAAGGAAAACCAAGCTCATTAAGTGAAGCAAAATAACAAGAAAACCGCTTATTGTAATAATGCCATAAAAAAATCTCTCATCTGGGTATTTATCTGATGTTTTGCCACCCACATAATATCCCAAGCTTAACGCTGCCAAAACAACACTTAATACAGAAGAAACCGTAAAAATTGTATTGCCAAAATATGGTGCTAGGATTCTTATAGCAACAATCTCAATAACAAGCACACAGGCGCCGGTTATAAAAACGTAAAATGGTACGGCTGATTTATAAAAAAAAGAGTTCATTATTAAAGAATTTTATCATGCATATTGTACTTTGACAAATTCAATATTTTCAGATACTATTTATTCATAATTGCACGGGGTGTCGTATAATGGTAGTACGTGCGCTTTGGGAGCGTACAGCCTGAGTTCGATTCTCAGCACCCCGACAGGGTTTGCCCTTGTAGTTCAATGGATAGAACAACGCTCTTCTAAGGCGTATATGGGGGTTCGATTCCCTCCAAGGGCACAAGCTTAAAGAGAGGCAAAAAATATGGCGGTCGTAGTGTAGTGGCCTAGCACAGCGCTCTGTGGCAGCGCTAGCGGGAGTTCGAATCTCCTCGATCGCCCCATATAAAACAAAAAACCGCTTGGCAATTACTAAGAGCGGTTTTTTGTTATTTTTCAGTTAAGACTACTTTCAAAACCATTTCTTGTCCGTTTCTTAAAACTTTAAAATCGGTTTCCTGTCCAACTGCGCACTTTTGCATTATTTGAGCCAATGTATTTTCTATTGATATCGGTTGGTTATTGCACTCTAAAATAATATCAAACTCTTTTATACCTGCTTTGTCAGCTGAAGACCCTTTTATTACAGGATCTTCGCCCAATAGCTCTCTTACAACTAATGCTCCATTTTCAACGGGAAGTTTGTTGGCTTTGGCCATTTCTTTATTAAGTAAAACATATTTTACTCCCAAAAATGGCATAACAATTTTTCCATATTTTTTAACTTCTGCCAAATCTTTTTTGGCATAATTTATTGGAATTGCAAAGCCAATGTTTTGAGCTCCCATTATCATGGCTGTGTTTACACCAATTACTTCTCCTTTCATATTGACTAGTGGTCCTCCGGAGTTGCCGGGGTTTATAGCCGCATCAGTTTGTATTAAGCCTCTTAGGTTTTGCATTTGATGGTCAATTCCGCCAAAAGCAGTAATATACCTTGATAAACCAGAGACTATTCCTGCAGATAATGTGTCGTGAAACTCTCCGAGAGGATTTCCAATAGCAACCACTTCTTCTCCTAGTTGAATTTTATTTGAATCTGCCATATTAATATATGAAAAGTTTCTGCCCTCAATTTTCAAGACCGCAGTATCATTGATGGGATTTCTTGATAAAACTTTAGCTGAATATTTATTTTTTGGGTCAACTATAACTGTATAATCTGCTATTGTGTCTGCAACAACGTGGTTTGAAGTAATTACATAACCGTCTCTTGAGATTATAAATCCAGACCCACCCCCAATTTGGGTTTTTTCCATGTGATTTTTTTGCCTATTATCCATCATTGGCATAATATATTCTTTTCCGCCATAAGGAAAAGAATAAAAATCTTCTACTTTGGGCAAATCTTTTGAAACCACAACAGTGATGACGGCAGGGCAGACTTTTTTGGCAATTTTTATAATCGGAGATGAATTTTTTAGCATATTTTTTATTTATTTTAATAATTGTACATATTTAAGAGAATAATTGCAAACAAGCAATTTTTGGGCTAATATTACCTTGAAATTGCTCTCGTAGTTAAATGGATATAACGGTTCCGTCCTAAGGAATAATTGGGGGTTCGATTCCCTCCGAGAGCACAAAATTTAATCTTAATTAAATTAAAAATTATGAAAAAAAATGTATTTTTTGAAAAAGGTTTTGTTCTGCCAATAATTATTGGAGCGATTGCTTTAGTAATAATAATTGGAGGAGCTCTTTATTTTGTATCTACTAAAAATTCAGCAAAAAACCAAGATTCTATGATGAATGAAAGCCAGTTAAGCGAAACGGTGGTAGAAAATATGGCAGAAGGCTATAAAGGTGAGTTGCTTGCGGGAGGCACATCTCCTTTGCTAGATTTTAATAAAGAAGATTATCAAAAGGCTTTAGCAACAGATAAGCTAGTTTTATTGTATTTTTATGCTAATTGGTGTCCTATTTGCAAAGAAGAGGTAAATAACTCTCTTTACCCTGCTTTTAATGAGTTGACTACAGATAAAGTAATAGGATTTCGCGTAAATTACAATGACAATCAGACAGATAATGATGAAAGAGATTTAGCCAGAGAATTTGGGATTGCATATCAGCACTCAAAAATATTGCTAAAAAATGGAGAAAGAGTTTTAAAGTCTCCTGAAAGTTGGAATAAGGCAAGATATTTTGAGGAAATCAATAAAAATCAATAAATGACACTACCACTTTTATTTGGCGCATTTATAGGGGGGTTAATTTCCTTTTTGGCTCCCTGTATATTACCCATAATTCCTGGTTTTTTATCTTATTTGGCTGGAACTAGCACTTTGGATGCTAGATCAAAAAGAAAAGAGATTTTTATTAACAGTGTCTTTTTTGTTATTGGATTTTCAGTTGTTTTTGCTACCTTAGGAGTGCTTTTAAATACTATTTTGGAATCTGTTGCCTACGATGTTCAAATCTGGCTTGGCAGAATTGGCGGAGTTTTAATCATATTCTTTGGATTATATTTAGTTGGACTAATAAAAGTTTATTTTTTAGAAAAAGAGTATAAATTTGGAGTAAAAATAAAATTTAAATCTCGCTACTTTACATCTTTTTTATTTGGTTTAGCCTTTGCATCTGGTTGGACTCCATGTGTTGGGCCGGCTCTGGGCATTATTTTGGGATTGGCGGCTACCGCTCCCGGATCTGCATTTTTTCTTTTGCTTGTTTATGCCTTGGGACTTGGTTTGCCTTTTCTTTTGGTTGGAGCATTTACAAGTCAAGCATTAAACTTTATTAACCGATATGCAAGACTGCTGAAATATATCAATATAATTTTTGGTGTTATTTTACTTATTTTAGGAGTTTTAGTTTTTACTCAAAAACTTTCTCAAATAGCAAATTTTGAATTCTTAAACAATATTATTTTATAGATGAAAAGTTAAGATAATAATCATTCTCTGCATGGTTTTTATGGGTCTAAAAAGTCATTTTTTTGCTATTTTAACTATACATTATTCATATTGCAAAGGCTTGACTAGGGTTCTTTAAAATAGTATCATCAATACAGTTGCATGTAGCGTAGATTTATCATATTGGTCGTTTTGTTATTAAATTAATCCAGTTAAATAACCCAGACCTTTGCTCTAGTTATATCTAGGTTGAAGGCCTGGGTTAGCCTATTTTAGGGCTATTTAACTGGTAAAATAGAAAACAACATGAGTAATAGCGAATATGACGCGTCCCTTCACAAACGAAGTAAGGTAAAAATGCTTTTGCCGGCCCTCGTTTTACCCATAGCCCTGCATTATTCCATAAGATTTACAGCGGGAATAATAGTGGGTTATGTTCTTTGTAAAATTTTCTGCATAGTGTTTCTAAAAACTGGAAAAGTAGATTCTATATTCTTAGATTATGGAAAGTGGAAAGTTCACCTACATCATTGGATTATGGGAATTGCGGTTTTAGGAATAATCTGGGCTTTAGATTTTTTCTACTTACCAACTTTCCTTGCTGGATTCATATGCGGAATAATTCTACAAGATATTTATGATTATAATGACTGGCATCAGGTAATTATCAAGAATGAAGATAATACAAAATAAAATATTTTAAGCAAAAATGCCCTTTGAAAATTAGGGCATTTTTGTTAGAGTGAAATAAATTAATGATTATATTGGCTCTCGTAGTTCAATGGATAGAATGCGAGCTTGCGGAGTTCGTGATGTTGGTTCGATTCCAACCGAGAGCACAAAATTAACTGCATTTTATGGTCTTTAAATATACACCTAAATGGTGTTTTTAATTACACTTGACAATACCCTAGTAGGGGTATAACATTTAGTAATGAAAAACGCAAATGATAAAAATAAAATTAGTATTAATAGACGCCTTAAGTTAATCGAAGGACAAATTAGAGGTCTTCAAAGAATGGTTGAGAAAGACACTTATTGCATTGATGTGATTACACAGACTTCTGCGGTGAAACAGGGTCTCTCTAATGTGGAAGATATGTTGTTAGAGAATCATCTGGGGAATTGCGTTATTAGTCAGATAAAATCTGGTGAAACTGACAAGGCCAAGGGAGAAATTTTAAAAGTGTATAAACTAAAGAGAAAATAAGATTTCTATTAAATTTTTAGTTTTTTTCTTACTTAGCATATAAAATTATGCATAGCGAAACCTACAATATTAAAGGAATGCATTGTGCTTCATGTTCTTCTTTGATTGAAAAGACTCTCAAGAAGGTTGATGGAGTCAAATCAGTAGAGGCTAATTTTGGAACAGAAACCGCCAAAATTTTTTTTGACGAATCAAAAACAAATATTCACAATCTTTCAGAAAAAATAGCACCACTTGGATATTCTTTCATTACAACAAACCCTTTAAATCATGACGGCCACTATATTAAAACCGCAGAACAAATGGGAATGACGGCAGAAGAGCATGCATCTCACACGGGCATTGGCCAGTCAAAATATCAGAAACTTGCAGAGGTTTCAAGCATGAGAATCAATCTGATTTCCATTGCTCCACTGGCTATTTTTAGTATTTTTTTGATGACATGGGATATTTTGGTGCAGTTTAATTTTGCCTATCCTCTGCCTGAATTTTTGGTAGAGTTCTTCCATCACCTACTGCCAATATTTGCTACATATTCTCTCTTTGTTATTGGCAAACCTTACCTAATGGGATTTTATCGTTTTTTAAGGTTTAGAAAAGCAAATATGGACTCTTTGATTGGTATTGGAACCTCTGTGGCCTTTTTGTACAGCTTTATTATTACTACCTTTGAAGAAACTTTGAGGCCGTTTTTGAATATTGAGCACACCTATTATGATGTGACCATAGTAGTTATTGCTTTTATTACGCTTGGCAAATATCTTGAGGCAAAAGCCAAAATTAAGACAGGAGATGCAATAGAAAAATTGCTTAATCTTCAAGCAAAAACTGCAACTGTGGTTAAACAAGGCAAAGAGCAGGAAGTTTCTATAAAGGAAGTAGTTCACGGCGACTATATAATTATAAAGCCCGGATCAAGAATACCTGTTGATGGATTCATCACAGAAGGGGTTTCGTTTGTTGACGAATCAATGATCAGCGGAGAGCCAATACCAGTTGAAAAGAAAGTAAATGATAAAGTTGTTGCTGGAACCATAAATACCACAGGAGCTTTTACCTTTAAGGCAACAAAAGTAGGCGCTGAAACTCTTTTGGCTCATATTATAAAGATGGTTCAGGACGCACAGGGAAGTAGGGCTCCAATTCAGGCGTTAGCTGATAAGATTTCGGCGGTATTTGTACCAATTGTTATGGTGCTTTCATTTATTTCTTTGGGTGCGTGGCTTATTATCGGTACATCATATTTTGGTTTTGCTCAAGCAGTTTCTTATGGATTAGTTTCTTTTGTGGGCATTCTTGTTATTGCCTGTCCATGCGCTCTTGGATTAGCTACACCGACAGCTATTATTGTTGGTGTTGGGAAGGGTGCAAAAGAGGGAATCCTAATTAAAGATGCTGCCACTCTTGAAAAACTTCACAGCATTGATACTGTGGTTGTTGATAAAACTGGCACCATAACTAAGGGTAGACCAGAATTAGTTGGATTTAAAAATAGTTCAAAACTTTCTGACGAAAAACTATTATCCATTTTTGCTACACTGGAAAAAAAGTCAGAGCATCCCATAGCACATGCCATATTGGAGTATGTAAGGCTTAAAAATATTTCATCTCTTGAGGCATTAGATTTTGAAGTTATAAAAGGGAAAGGAATTAAAGGAACAATTGAGGGCGAGGAATATTTTAGCGGTAATGCAAAATTAATCAGCGAACTAGGATTGTCCTTTGACGAAAAAGGCATTGAAAAGGATGCTTCACAAGGCAAAACACCAATTATTCTTGCAAATAATAAAGAAGTGTTGGGTGTTATTTTGGTTGCTGATGCAATTAAATCAGAAGCTAAAGATGCCGTAAAAAGTCTCCACAAAATGGGTATTAAAGTAATAATGCTTACGGGAGATCATGTGAATACCGCCAAAGCCATTGCAAATGAGGTAGGTATTGATGAAGTTATAGCACAAGTACTTCCTGAAGATAAATTAAAAAAAATAAAAGAGTTGCAGATGCAGGGGTGTAAAGTAGCAATGGCCGGAGATGGCATTAACGATGCTCCCGCTTTGGCTCAAGCTGATGTTGGTATTGCTATGGGAACAGGCACTGATGTAGCTATAGAAACTGCAGGAATTACATTGCTTCATGGGGATGTTTCAAAAATAGTAAAAGCAATAAGATTATCAAAGTTTACGATGAGGGGAATAAAACAAAATCTTTTCTGGGCATTTATTTACAATATTGTTGGGATTCCCTTGGCTGGAGGTGTATTCTTTCCATTTTTTGGATGGCTGTTGAACCCAGTTTTTGCTGGAATGGCCATGGCTTTTTCAAGTGTTTCAGTGGTTGCAAATTCACTTAGACTTAAATTAAAAAAACTATAATATGGAAAAATATAAGTTTCATGTTAAGGGAATGCATTGCGCTTCTTGTGTAGTGCTTACAGAAAGTCAGTTAAGCGATTTACCGGGAGTTTTTAATGTGAAAGCATCACTAAAGCAATTAAGCGTTGAGGTCACCGGAGATTTTGGCAGTAAAACTCCAGAAGATATCGCCAAAGATTTGAGCGTTGTTTTAAAGCCTTATGGCTATGAGCTTTCAATAGATGTTCAGAGTCACAATCCTAAATGGAGAGGCTTTTTGTTTGCTGTCCCATTGGCTTTGGGCTTTATAATATTTTTTATTATTTTGCAAAAGATTGGACTGGTTAATTTAATAACAACTTCAGATGTCAATTATGGAACAGCATTTCTTATTGGGCTTGTTGCTTCAGTTTCAACCTGCATGGCTGTTGTTGGAGGATTGGTTCTTTCTATATCGGCTAATTTTGCCAAGCATGGAGACAAATTTCAGCCGCAGATTTTATTTCACATAGGACGATTGATTTCTTTTGTTATTCTGGGTGGAATTATTGGTGCGTTGGGAGCTGTATTTAAAATTGGCGCAACAGGAACATTTATTTTAAGTATAACTGTTGCTTTGGTGCTGTTTATTTTGGGAATTAACTTATTGGATATTTTTCCATGGGCAAAAAAAATTCAACCGACAATGCCACACTTTATTGGCAAAAGAATGCATAGTTTTAAAGATATTAATCACACGCTAACGCCTCTGCTTGTTGGTGTTGTTACATTTTTTTTACCATGCGGATTTACTCAGTCAATGCAGATTTACACTCTGACTACAGGCAGTTTTTTTACGGGGGCTCTTATTATGACTGCATTTGCCATTGGCACGCTTCCAGTTTTATTATTACTAAGCTTTAGTTCTGTTGGGATTCACAAAAAAACACAATCAGGAATATTTTTTAAGACAGCAGGATTGATTGTTTTATTTTTTGCTATACTGAATTTAATAAGTGCTTTTGCGGGAGCAGGCATTATACCACCACTATTTAATTTTTAGTAAAAATTTAAAAATTATATGAAAACAAAAATAATCTTAGTAATCATCATAGTCTTATGCACTTTTTTTATAGGAATGATGCTTTTTATAAAATATTACAGTCCCAAAGAAAAAAGTAATCAGCTTTTAAGCAATGTAAGCGTTGTTGATGGGAAACAGATTATTAGTATAACAGCCAAAGGGGGATATTTTCCAAGAATTACTAACGCAAAGGCAGATATTCCAACTACTATAAAATTAAATACTAAAGCAACCTTTGATTGCTCTTCAGCTATTGTCATTCCGGGAATCAATTACAGGAGTTATTTGCCTCCTTCAGGGGAAACAATTATTGATATTCCTTCTCAAAAAGCAGGTTCTTCAATGAATGGGACATGTTCTATGGGTATGTACGGTTTTGTGATAAATTTTAATTAGTTTCTTGTAATTCAAATTCAAAAAATCTGATAAAAATGTCAGATTTTTTTGTTTGCATAATTATTTTTTAGTTATCCACAGGTTAATTTTACTATGGAGAAAACGGTTGTTTGACACGAGTTCTATTTATTTTGTAAAATGTATTAACTTCGCAAAAAAAACTTGCGAAGTTTAAAATCTAAATTTTCATAAAATAAATGGAGACTACAATTACAAGAAGAGATGGGACAAGAGAGCCTTTTAACGCTGATAGAATTAATAGGTCAATTGAAAGGGCTAGTTTTGGTTTAATTGACCCAATTGCCAAAGTGACTCAAGTGGCAACTGATACGAAGATTACTATATATGATGGCATTACAGAAGAAGAATTAGATTTGGCAACAATTAATGCAGCTGTAGAGAATATAAAAGATGACCCAGACTATGATAAAATTGCAGTTAGATTGCTTTTAAAAACAGTTTACAAGAGGGTTTTGGGAGAATATGGTTCTGATAGAGAGTTATTGGGCAAAATTCACAAAGAAAAATTTCCAGAGTTTGTAAAAAGAATGGTGGCTGAAAAGATTTTTGATGAAAGAATGGAAAAAAACTTTGACCTACAAAGATTAGCTAACGCTCTTGATATTTCAAGAGATGAAATTTTTATTTACGCTGGGCTCTCAAGTTTACTACATAGGTATTCTGCAAAAGATAAAAATCAAAAACCGGCTGAGACTCCCCAATATTTTTTTATGAGAGTTGCAATGGGGGTTGCCTACAATGAAAAAGATCCAACTGAATGGGCGATAAAGTTTTATGAAAAAATGTCTAGCCACGAGTATATTGCCGGAGGATCTACTAATATAAATTCTGGATCTTTGAATCCAGCCCTCTCAAATTGTTTTTTGCTGGAAATTCATGACGATATGAACCATATTTCAAAGTCGGTGGCCGATGTCATGTTGCTGAGTAAAGCTTCAGGAGGAATTGGAGCCTCAATCACCAAATTAAGAGCAACAGGCTCCCCTCTTTCATCTAATAACACAACTTCTTCTGGTCCCACTCCTTTTGCAAAAATAATTGATACAGCAATTCGCGCAATTCAAAGAGGAGGAAAAAAGAAGGGAGCGTTGTGTTTTTATATGGAAAACTGGCACTATGATTTTCCAGACTTTATTGAGTGGCGACATAACGCAGGAGATGACTACTTGAGAATGAGAACAGCTGACACTGCTGTTTTTATGTCAGATGAATTTATGAAGAGAGTTGAGGCAAAAGCTGACTGGTATATGTTTGACCCAAAGGAGGTGCCGGATTTAAATGAGCTATACGGTAAAGCCTTTTCAGCACGATATAACGAATATATTAAAATGGCCGAAGAAGGAAAGTTGAGAATGTTTAAGAAAGTTCCTGCTACGGAGCAATACAGGCAAATACTAGTTGCCTTACAAACAACCTCCCATCCATGGCTTACATATAAAGACTCAATAAATTTAAGGGCCTTAAATAATAATACAGGCACAATTCATATGTCTAACTTGTGTACCGAAATTTGTTTACCTCAGGATAAAAATAATATTGCGGTTTGTAATTTAGCTTCAATGAATTTAGTGGCTCATTTAAAAAAGAGGCAAATGGACTGGCAAAAACTAGAAGAGTCAACCAGATTAGCTGTAAGGCAATTAGATGACTTAATAGATATTAATAAGTTGCCGGCACCTGAAGCCGAAAGATCTGACAAAGAAAATAGAGCCATTGGATTAGGCGTAATGGGTTTTTCAGATGCCATTGAGCAATTGGGAATTCCCTATGATAGTCCTCATGCTTATGACTTTGCTGATAAAGTTTTTGAGTTTATAAGTTATATGGCGATTGATGAGTCAGCAAATTTGGCTCAAGAAAGAGGCAGTTATAATAATTTTCAAGGGTCTGAATGGTCAAAAGGAAAAGTTCCGGTTGATACAATGGCAAGATTAGAAGAAGAAAGAGGAATGGCAATCGATGTTGATAAAAAATCAAAACAAAATTGGCTTGATTGGGATGCCCTAAGAGTTAA
>Ga0194121_10002922_pt1 | contig 26452 bp, 22 predicted proteins | sample TA2MahCa50mmetaG_FD_148609 | JGI IMG/M metagenome (GOLD analysis project Ga0194121, IMG submission 148609) | Freshwater microbial communities from Lake Tanganyika, Tanzania - TA2015020 Mahale Deep Cast 50m | ecosystem: Environmental > Aquatic > Freshwater > Lake | place: Tanzania: Lake...
CTTGAGCGACCGATTCGATGCGTTCTGGCAAGACCGCGCCAACACGCACGCAGCCCGAAATGATGCTCTGAAATTCGCCGCCTAAAATTCCACAACCGTCTTATTCACCACAATTATGTCCTGCACCCTTCGACCACGCCGGCCTGGGTATTGGTTTGCAGATGGGCCAGGGCTTTGGGTTCGGGGAGAACCTTACGGATATGGAGCGTGAGATCTTCGAGAGTTGGTGCGGGCATAAAATTTCTACTCAAACAAGTGCAACCAAGAGCGGCTTCCGGCGTTCGTGATACTTATCCCATCCGCAGTCTGAAGGAAATGCGTAGAGTTGCGTACGCCGTGACGGAGGGCGTGTCGTTCCGGTTACTAATCAGACCGTGGGATAGAATACACATTGCCAGGAGGGATTTTGGCCATCGGCGAGGAGCGCGCGAGGCGGTGTATCCCTGCGATCCACAACGAGCGACCGAGGAAGCGGCGGGCCAAAAGACCCCCGGCCCTGCGGGTTGCGCCTCATTTGGGATCTGGCTTTGTTGCGCCTCAGTCGAAGATCCACCAGGGATATTCTCCTTCGTCGCGCCAGAGCCCAAATGCGACGCAACAAAGTGTATTCTATCCCACGGTCTGATCAGTAACGCCTCGGTAAACGTCCGGGGAAAAATACTACTGGCACAACGAACCGGCTCTAGTATCGTAGCGCGACTCGAACGAAAGCCTACTAACATGGAACCTAAAGGTGATATCGCACTGATTGGTCTGGCCGTTATGGGCCAGAACCTGATCCTCAACATGAACGACCACGGTTACACCGTCGTCGCTTACAACCGCACGGTGTCGAAGGTGGACGATTTTCTGAACAAGGAGGCCAAAGGCACCCAGGTCATCGGCGCCCATTCTCTCCAGGAAATGGCCAGCCTCCTCAAGAAACCGCGTCGCGTGATGCTCATGGTCAAGGCGGGCAGCGCCGTGGATGAATTCATCGAGCAACTGCTGCCTCACCTCGAAGCCGGCGACATTATCATCGATGGCGGCAACTCGCTTTTCGAGGATACAAATCGGCGGGTCAAATATCTTCAGGTCAAAGGACTGCTCTACATTGGCACGGGCGTTTCCGGCGGCGAGGAAGGCGCTCGCCGCGGGCCTTCGATCATGCCGGGGGGTTCTCCCGCGGCCTGGCCGCACGTCAAGCCGATCTTCCAATCGATTGCCGCCAAGGTCTCCGACGGCGCGCCTTGCTGCGATTGGGTCGGCGAAGAAGGCGCCGGTCATTACGTGAAAATGGTCCACAACGGGATCGAGTACGGGGACATGCAGCTTATTTGCGAGGCTTACAACCTCATGAAAACCGGCCTGGGCATGTCCGCCGACGAAATGCACAAGGTCTTCAAGGAATGGAATGAGGGCGAGCTTGAATCCTATTTGATCGAAATCACGCGGGATATCCTGGCTTTCAAGGACACGGACGGCCAGGCCTTGGTCGAAAAGATTCTCGATACCGCCGGCCAGAAGGGCACCGGGAAATGGACCGTGGTCAATTCGCAGGACCTCGGCATCCCCATCACCCTCATCGCGGAAGCCGTCTATTCCCGTTGCGTGTCGGCTTTGAAAGAGGAACGCGTCAAGGCGTCGAAGAAGCTGAAGGGTCCGCGTCCGGCGATCTCAGGGGATCGCGCGAAGTTCGTGGAAAGCATTCGCCAGGCGCTTTACGCCTCCAAGATCGTGAGTTATGCGCAGGGCTACATGCTGATGCGCGCCGCGGCCCAGGAATACAAGTGGAACCTCAATTACGGCGGCATCGCGTTGATGTGGCGGGGCGGCTGCATCATCCGCAGCCGGTTCCTCGGCAAGATCAAAGAAGCCTACGACAACAATCCGAAGCTGGTGAATCTGATGCTCGACAACTATTTCCGCGGCGAGATCAAGAAGTGCCAGAAAGGCTGGCGCAACGCGGTTGCGACCGCGGCCAAGAAGGGCATCTCGGTCCCGGCCTTCAGCACGGCCCTGGCCTTTTACGATCAGTATCGCGCCGAACGGCTGCCGGCGAATCTGCTCCAGGCGCAGCGCGACTACTTCGGCGCGCACACTTACGAACGGCTCGATCAGCCGCGCGGGAAGTTCTTCCACACGAATTGGACCGGGCGCGGAGGCGACGTCAGTTCGAGCACGTACAATGTGTGATCCGCGGACATGAGCGATCCAGCCCAAGTCCTGCTAGACTTCAAACCCACCCGGGAATTCTTCATCGGCATCGACTCCGATGGCTGCGTGTTTGATTCGATGGAGATCAAGCACAAGGAGTGTTTCGCGCCGATGTTCATCAAGCATTTCGACCTCCAGGCCGTGAGCAAATACGCGCGCGAAACCTGGGAGTTCGTCAACCTCTACTCCAAGACGCGCGGCGCGAATCGATTCCCGGCTTTGTCGCGAGCGCTCAATCTTCTGCGCGAGCGGCCGGAGGTGATGGCGCGGCGCGTGACCGTGCCGGACACAAAAGCCGTGGATGAATGGGTCGCGCGCGAAACGAAACTGGGCAACGCCACCCTGGCGGCCGAGGTCAAGCGCGGCAATAAAGGCCTGGAACAGGTCAAGCGGTGGTCGGACGCCGTCAACGTCCAGGTCGAAGATATAGTCAAGGGCGTGCCGCCGTTCCCACTCTTCCGGGAAAGCTTGCTCAAGACGATTGAGAAGGCCGACACCCTCGTGGTTTCGCAGACACCCGCCGAAGCCCTGGCGCGGGAGTGGGCCGAGCATGGCGTCGACAAATATCCCAAGATCATTGCCGGCCAGGAAATGGGCACCAAGAGCGAGCACATCAAGTTCGCGGCCAAAGGAAAATATCCCGATTCCAGAATCCTGATGATCGGGGACGCGCCGGGCGATTTCAAAGCTGCCCGGAGCAATGGCGCGTTGTTCTATCCCATCGTGCCTGGCAAGGAAGACCTCTCCTGGAAACGGTTTTACGAAGAAGCGCTGGACCGCTTTTGGGCCGGGACTTACGCGGGTGCTTACGAAGCAGAACTGATCAAGGAGTTCGACGCGTCCCTTCCGGAGAAGCCAGGATGGCTGACGGCGCGTTGAAGCGTGGAGCGTCGAATCGTTCAAGCGTTGCAAGCAAGGTGAGGATTGAGATTCGCAAACCAACCCCAGAGGAACTGGAAACCCTCGGGGTGTGCTCCTGGCCGGTTTGGAGTTGCGGCGTCTCCACATTCGACTGGTCCTACAGCGACCAGGAGACTTGCTACTTGCTGGAGGGAGAGGTGACGGTGGATAGCGGCAGCCAGAGCGTCTCATTTGGCAAAGGCGATCTGGTGGTATTTCCCCAAGGACTCTCCTGCGTCTGGGAGGTCAAAGCGCCGGTGCGCAAGCACTACCGGTTTGGGTGAAGGGGCGCCGGCAACCTGCCCTGCCGTTTTCCGAATCTCCCGAACTCCGACACACAGGCGATCGTCCTCGTCCTCGCACTCCTCGGTTGCCGCGATTACGAGGACGACGACGAGAAGATTTGCGCGGCTTGCGACGATTTCCAGAGATACTGATAGAATTCAATTCTGGGCTACTTTGTCAGTGCCCCCCCAAACGCCCAGGCGCCAGATTCGATCCATTTTGCGATTAAGTTTACGACTAAGGTCAATACCGGGCCAGCCAATGCCCCATTTAACCCATTTAACGATTTAACCTTGTAACGTTTGTAACGTTGCAACGCCTGTTGCCCTGCCTGCAACCTTTGTGTATGTTCCGGCGCTTGCGGAACGAACGACATGAGTAAGAAAGAGAACAAATTGGCCAATCTTGAAAATGTGGCGGCGGCGACCGAGCCGCGGCCCGAACTTACCGCTGCCGCTCCCGAAGCGGAGCCGAAGCCCGATCCTGCCATTCCGATACCGGAAGCTCCGGTCCCACCCACTCCGGCACGCCTGACTCCCGAGGCGATTGAAGAGTTAAGGGCGAAGGCCGCAAAGGCGGACGAATATTGGGATCGGTTGCTCCGGGCCGCCGCGGACTTTGAGAACTACAAGAAACGCTCCGCCCGCGAGCGCCAGGATGCGGTCAAGTATGCCAATGAGTCCTTGCTGGAGAAACTCATTCCGGTGCTGGATAATTTCGACATGGCCGCCGCCGCCGCCAACCAACCCCAATCCAGTTCCGTCGAATCGATCCGCACCGGCATCACGATGATTCACAGCCAGCTCAAGTCCCTGGTGGCGGAGGCCGGTCTGGAGGAAATCGACGCCTCGAACAAACTCTTCGATGCCAACTGGCACGAGGCCGTTTCCCAGCAGGAATCGGCCGAGGTGCCGGATGGCCACGTGCTTCAACAACTGCGAAAAGGCTATAAGTTGCGCGATCGTTTGCTTCGCCCGGCGACCGTGGTCGTCGCCAAAAAACCCGGGGCGTAACCGCTATGGCCAAACGAGACTACTACGAAGTCCTCGGCGTCGAGCGGGGCGCGAGCGAGGAGGACATCAAGAAAGCGTACCGCAAACTCGCCTTAAAGTATCATCCGGACAAAAATCCGGGCGACAAATCCGCGGAAGAGAAGTTCAAGGAACTGGGGGAGGCTTACGAGGCTTTGAGCGATCCCCAGAAGCGCGCCGCTTACGACCAATACGGACACGCCGCTTTCGATCCGCGCATGCGCGCCGGGGGACGCGGCGGCGGTTTTCACGATCCGTTCGAAATTTTCCGCGAAGTCTTTGGAGGCGGCGGCAGCATTTTCGACGACTTGTTCGGCGGCGGCCATCGCGACCCCGGCGGGCCGCAGCGCGGTTCGGATCTCCGTTACGACATGGAGATCACCTTCGAGGAAGCCGCGCTGGGTTGCGAGAGGGAGATTCCAGTCACCAAACTCGATGCTTGTGAGGTCTGCCACGGATCCGGGGCGGAGAGCGGATCGGCGACCAAGGTTTGTCCAACTTGCGGGGGCCGGGGGCAAGTCGTGATGTCGCGCGGCATCTTCAGCATTGCCCAAACCTGTTCGCGGTGCGAGGGCGCCGGGCGGGTCCTGGAGAAGCCCTGCCGTTCCTGCCACGGGGCCGGACGCAAAGAACGAACGTCCAAGATCAAAATCAAAATCCCCGCCGGGGTCGATGCCGGGGCGCGTTTGCGTTCTTCGGGCAACGGCGAGGCGGGCGGGCGGGGCGGGCCGGCGGGCGATTTATACGTCGTGCTCCACGTCCGAGCCCACGAGATTTTCCAGCGCGATGGCGACGATCTCGTTTGCGAGGTGCCGGTCCGGTTTGTCGATGCGGCCCTGGGCGGTGAGATCGAGGTTCCGACCTTGACCGGCAAGGCCCAGATTAAGATGCCTCCGGGGACCCAGAACGGAACGGTTTTCCGCCTTAAGGGAAAGGGCGTGCGGAACGTCCAGGGGTACGGCCAGGGAGATTTGCACGTCCGGGTAGTGGTTGAAGTCCCCACGCACCTCAATTCCGCGCAGAAAGCCAAGCTCCAGGAATTCGCCGAATTGTGCGACTCAACGGTCAACCCAATCAGCAAAGGATTCTTCGATAAAGCGAAGAATTTCTTCAGATAGAGGAAGGCCGATTACGAGTAAGAGTGAGAGTAAGAGTAAGATTAGGATGAGGAACCGCTCCTTTGTTTGGCTATCTTTTGCCGCCCGCTCCGAATCCTAATCCTAATCTTACTCCTAATCCCAATCCTCGCCCTGAGATAGCCCATGCACCGCTTCTATCTTCCGCCTGAACAGACACAATCCGCCATCCTGACTCTCACGGACGGCGAAGCCCACCACGCCGCCGACGTGCTCCGCCTGCGGCCCGGCGAACGCGTGGTCGTCCTGAACGGAGCCGGGTACGAGTTTCTCTGTGAAATCACCGGGCTAAGCGGCGACTGCGTGACCCTGGCGGTAAAGAACAAAGTGTTCATCCAGCCCTTGCCTTACAGATTGACGCTCGTCCAGGCCGTCCCAAAAGGGAAGACCATGGATCTGATCGTGCAGAAAGCCACGGAGTTAGGCGCGGATCGAATCGTGCCTGTTCTCTCCGAGCGAACGGTGGCGCAAGTCAGCGAGGAGAGCGCCTCCGCGAAAGTCGAGAAGTGGCGCGGCACGGCCATTGAGGCCATCAAGCAATGCGGATCGGCCTGGCTGCCGCAAATAGATTCTCCGTTATCCCCGGCGGGTTTTCTCGCTCGGGAAGAGAAATCCGATCTGGCTTTGATCGCGACGCTCCGAAACAACGCGCGCCATCCAAGGTCCTATTTCACGACCTTCCAGGCCGAGCATCAACGGCTGCCCAAATCAGTGTGCGTTTGGGTAGGGCCCGAGGGCGACTTTACGCCGGCGGAGATCAATGCGGTGGCCAGCAGCGGCGCCCTGCCAGTTACGTTGGGCCAACTGATTCTTCGCAGTGAAACCGCTGCGATCTACTGCCTGGCGGTGCTCAACTACGAGCTACAAGCACCGCCTCACGGGGGTTGATTTAGTCGGGAGTGGTCCTATTGCGGCTTGAGGAGCTTTTGGAAGTTCGCATCCGCCCTCAGGCTGGCAAATCGCGGGTCGGTTCCTGCTTCCACGCGCAAATCCCGCGCGGTTGCCTGTGTGGAGAGGCGTTGCTGGCTCAGCTGAACGGCCGTTTGTAGAGCGGTGATCGCTTCGGCGGGTTTGCCCAGCGCTGCCTGGACGCCCGCCAGGTCATACCACGCTTCGGGATGGGTAGGGACCGCGGCGACCAACTTCTGCAGAGTTACTTCCAGTTTGGCCGGGGTCTGCAACTGATTGTACACCTGCGCCGCCCGCAAGAGCGTCGCGCCATCGGCGTCCGGCCGAGCCACGATTTGATCTGTCAGATTCGTCGCGGCATTGGTTTGCTGCGTCATCAAATAGACGTAAATCAACTGGAACGCGAGTTCGGTGTTGTTGGTCGCCGCCTGGTATTGCTGCTCGAGGGCAGGTTGGAGGCCTTTGAGCTTCTGCACCACGCCATCCAACTGCGGCCTCTTGCCGAGTTGCGCGTAAGATTGCGCGATCTGCAACAGCGTCCCGGCGTCCGCCTGCGGCTGGGCGCTCATTTGGTCGAGGATCGGGACCGCGGCGTCGCCGCGCTGGAGCTGGATGTAGGCCGAGGCCAGTTGGAGACCGAGCGCGAAGTTGGTTGGATTGGCATTAAACTGCTGTTCAAGCGCCGCGAACTGGCTTTGCGCCTGGGTGAGTTGCGATTGAGATCCTCCAATGTTCCGAAGGTTGGCGGCGTAACTTTGGAACACCGGATTGCTCGGATCGAATTTCAAGCTCGTCTCTGCGATCATCAGCGCTTCCTGAGACCGCCCTTGGAGAATCAGCAAGTTGACATACTTGTAGAGCGCTTCCGGGCTGAGCGGACAAAACGCGTAGGATTGTTTGAGGGCGAACTCGGCTTCCTTCATCAGGCGTTGTTGCTCGGCGGGGGTTTTGGGCCGGTAAGTGTCCGGACACTCGTAACTGAGCCGCCAGCCGTAAATCCACCCGATCGCGCTGCGCAGTTTGGAGAAGGCTTTCTGGGCGAAGTCATCGCGGATGAACCGCCGGTCGCCTTTGAATCCCGTGAAATCGTGGCGCAGATAAACGCGCTCGGCGAAATCGCAAATCTCCTTGATGCTCGTGTCGTAAGTGATCCAGTTGCCGATCAGCCGCTCGGAATACTGGGTCCAGAACGCGTGATCTTTGTCGATCATGTCCTGCGTGATCTCCGGAACCGGGTTGCGGTTGATCTTCATGATGATCCCGTACGGCGTCAGATACGGGAACATCCAGTCGAGCGGGAAACTTTCTTCGATGTAGAATTCGTTGGTCGGATTCTTGTCGAAGATCACCTTGGCCAGGAGCGCGTTGATGGACATGACCGCGACCTGGCCGCTGACTTGCACGCGGCCATCTTTCGTGAAGGCGACGCCTTCGCCGGGCTTGAGCTGCTTGGGTTCGTTCGGGAACTGCGTGTCGTGCTGGAGCCGGCGGGCCGCGTCGTTCAGGTAATCGTGAAAGGCCTGCTGCGAATCCTCGTTCGTCGGTGTCTTGATTTCGTAAGGCGGATAAACGCCCTCGTCGCGACGCCGCTTTTCGATGCGCTCGCCCAATTGCGTGAAATGGCGGTCTAGCGGCAACAGCGCGCGCGCCAGAAGGTTGGTTCGCCCAAGCTCGCGTTCCTTGTCGGTCCGCAATAGTTCTGAGAAAAAGTAGGGATCGGATTGCGCGCTGCGATTGTAATGCGCGCGAATGTAATCGAGGTAAGTTTTGTCCGCGAGCGCGTTCTGGGTGATCAAATAAACGTCGCGGCGGTCGAATTTCGGGTCGAGCGGCTTGTATTTGGGATCGAGGAAACTCTCGCAAAAAATCATATAGGTCGGGTTGAACCGCCCCGGATCCGTCCCGCCAAACAGGATCGTATGCTTCGGCATCTCCGGGTAAATGCCAAAGGGCGGCGTAAACATGTCGTGCCCAAACCAATAGCCGAACAGGTGGCCGCGTTGTTCGTTGTCCGCCCAATTTGAAAGCATTGAACGCACGGGACTCAACGCCAGCAATCCGAGCAACAGCGGCAAGAACGCCCGTTCCCGGCACACCAGGATCACCAGCGTGAACACGACCGCGATGCCCAGGCCCAGCGTGGCCGCCGCTTGCGTGAGCGGGAATTGCGTCCGCGAAAACGTGTCGAACAAACTGTACAATTCGATGCCTGAAGCCGCGGCGGCGCTCCACAAGATAATGGAACGGTACACCCTGTACTCCGTCGCCAGCACACCCGCCAGCAGCGTGATGCCGTAGCCGATGGCAATGGCGATGACGATGTGGGAGAAGGTGAAGAAAACGCGGGCCTGGGTCCGGCTTTGCAAGTCCGTGTTCGGGTTCAGCAGAACCAACAACAGAAAGGCCAGACACACAAACACCCCGGACAAACCCACGATCCACGCCCGCTCCCGCTTTTGGAATCGCCGATAAAAGAGGAAAGGAATCAAGCCGGTCAGCAAATTGACCCGCCCGAATTCACTGACCGCGCCATCCGCAAAGACGTACCAAACCTGGTCAACGAACCGGATCACGCTGCTGGTCGGATTGGTCTGTTCGTACTGGCCGCGCGTCAAAGCGTGGACGAAGCCTTCGACCGTTCGGGGATAGCCCCAGTTCAACGGCGGATTCGTCATCGACGCGATCGGCATGTAGAAATAGAAGGAAGCGCCCAGAATCCACACCGCCAGCGACCAGAGCACAGGTTTCCACTCCGAGGCCAGACGCCCGGTCTTCATCGTCAAGTAGGCGGCAATCGCGATCGATTTCAGACCGACGAAATTGTAAATCATGAACAGCGGGAAATTGCTGTCGAACGCCGTGAGCTTGCCGCTTCCTTTCAGGATCAGGCCCAGCACATACACGAGGCCGTTGCCGAGAAACATGTCGCGGCCCAGTTCCGGCCGGACCATGAGGACCAGCAGCTCCAATCCCATCGCTGCCACGATGAGCGTCTGGTGGTTGGTGAAACATATCCCGAACCAAAAGAACGCCCAGTAGAGATAGCGCAGTTGCTGCGGCGCATAAATCCACCGGAACAAACAGCACAACACCCCCATGAACGACAGCATGCTCAGCGTGTAAACCTCGACAATCACCGCCTGGCTCCACACGTAACCGTTAAAGCCCAGGAGCGTCCCGGCCACGAACCCCGACGCCAGGCAAATTGCGCTTTCCCAGTGAGCCGCGATTCCTTTCAATTCCGCCACCCCTTCGAGCATCATGCTGCTCCCGCGCGACACCATCAAAGCCAGCAGCCCGCACGCAAAAGCGCCCGCCACCGCCGACGACAACGCAACGCGCCAGGCGATGTTCGAATGCGGGATGTGCGTGAAAAGCCACGTGTAAAGCGTCCACACCGGATAGCCAGGCGGATGAGGCACGCCGGCGTAATAGGAGCCGACCGCCAGTTCGCCCGCGTCTTCCAAGGTGAGATCCGGCGCCAGGGTGAGCCAGTAACCGGTCAGCACCAGCAGCGTGACTACGCCAAACGTGATCCAGTCAATCCGGCGAAACAAAGGCGGCAGTTTGGCCGGGACGCGGATGACGGAGGGCGCTTTCGGGGGCGGAGGGGAGGCCGGACTGGAGGGCGGTGCGGATTTCGCCGGAGTCGGTTTGTCCATGCGTGATAAAACGGCTGCTGTTCTTGGCTGCTAGCGAAGGCGGCGTTCCCGGTTTCGAACCCTCCCTTTCCCCTCGCCCTCAGGGAGAGCGCTCTCCGAAACGTTTCGCACATTGGATACCTGAACGGACTTGTTCACCACGGATTTCGCGGATTTCGCGGATGGAGAAGCGGATTTATCCGCGTGATCCGTGTAATCCGCGGTTGAATCGAGTTCGTGGGAGAGGGAACTCGGCATCCTGCACTTCGACCAGTCAAATGCGCCAGGCGCCTCGAAGCGCGGCGTTCGATTCACCCTCTCCTCAGGGGAGAGGGCCGGGGTGAGGGAGAACGCAACCTCGTCAGACCCAGACGGGCAGCCGCCGGGATCAGCGAGGAACAGCAGCTCAGGTGTCAAACGCACTTTCTGTTGATTGATCATCGATGTCGCTAACGGACCGCGTAATTCGTGTTATAGGTCGAAAAAGGGGCAACACTTGAAGGCAAACCCTGGCTGTTTGTCCATTCAAAAGTGTCCGAGCCGACCGCATTCTGGCGGGTGTGGAATCCCGCTGAGACATAAGCGGCATAGGTTCGCTGCGTGGTCAGGACCGCCAGCAAGTTGTTCGTGTCAGACACGCTCAGATGGGCCAGTTCGCGGTCCCTGGGATTGAAGATTCCGCCCAGGACCAGCAAACAGCCCGGCACCGGCGCGAGCCATTGCCAGCTTCCGATCAGATCGGCGCCCGCGCCCATGTCTAACGACCCTGGTTTCGGCGTAGCGCAGACTTGCAGTCTGCTGTATCGCCGATTTGCAATCGGCAGAGCGCCAGGAATTCTCAGCGCGCCGCGAACCGCCGACGCCACGCAGGATGCAATCCTGCGATACGGCAGATTGCAAATCTGCGCTACGCGGAACACAGCTGCCGCAGCGCCCGTTTTCTTCGGGGCCGCAATCGAAAAAAGTTTTCGTTTAAGCGCTCTTGACGGGGGACGCGGGGTCCAGGAGCGCAATTGATTCACCCAAGGATTCGAATCGTTCATAATCTCCTCCGCGTAGATGTGCGGTTAACTTCTGCAGGCCGTATCGATAACGGCCCGCGGCGGTGTTCGGCGAGATGTCCAGCAACTCGCCAATGTCTTCAAAGGTGTATTCGTGCCAGATTTTCAGGACGATGACCTCGCGTTGCTCCGCCGGGAGTTTGGCCAGGCCGCGCATGGCGGCGCGTTCAGCCGGCGTCTCGTCCTCGGAACGCTCGAACCAGCGCGTGGATTCCAGTTCCCCCGTCAAACGCCGCCAAAGGCCACGGCGGTAGTTGAGTGCCCGGTTCCGGAAACTCCGCAAACAATAGTGCTCCGGTTTTTGGGGAGGCGCGCCGCGCTTCATCAGAGCCAGGAAAGTTTCCTGCAAAACGTCCTCGGCCTCGCCGTAGCTCAAGCCGAGCGCGCGGCCATAAAGGATCAATTCGCGAGCCTTGGCATCGTAAAGCCTCTCGCACCAGGCAAAATCATTCTGACTTCTGTCGCTCACGTGTTTCGAACCATAGACACCGGCCGGCTGAACTTTGTATGAGAAATCTGACGCGCGCCAGCAGGAAACCCATAAGCTGTTCGGAGCTTTGAGTGGCTTAAGCCAGCGCCCCCACCCAACGGGAGCGACCGGGGGCGTTGAAGCGACCAAAAAGCCACGGTCCGGGAGACGGCTGACAGCGAATCCACGAGCGACAGCTTGGGCGAAGTGCCCGCACACGGCGACATCGATTAATTCAATTCATCATCGAAGTTTATCGATTAACACGTCACGCGGGCAAAGCGCTATACGAACTCCCATGACAGCTAATCCGAATTTCACTCCATGAAGACCCTTTCATTTTGCTGCTGTGCACTCGTCACCGCCCTCACCACCAGCGGCTGCGCGATCAAAAAGATGGCGATCAACAAACTCGGAGACGCGCTGGCCAGCGGCGGGACCTCCTTTTCCGCCGAAGACGATCCAGATTTGGTCAAAGACGCCGCGCCGTTCAGTCTGAAACTCATGGAGAGTTTGCTCGCCGAAAGCCCGCATCACGAGGGGCTGCTCTTTGCCACCTCCAGCGGATTTACTCAATACGCGTACGCCTTCGTTCAACAGGAGGCGGACGAAATGGAGGACCAGGATCTGGCCGCCGCCACGGCGTTGCGCGCCCGCGCCCGCCGGCTCTATTTGCGGGCGCGAGACTACGGATTGCGCGGACTCGACGCGAGCCATCCTGGTTTTACCACAGCGCTTCAACAAACGCCGCGGCAAACCGCGCGCGCGGCACACACGTCCGACGTCCCGCTGCTTTACTGGACGGCAGTTTCATGGGCCGCCGCGGTCTCGGTGCAAAAGGACAATCCAGATTTGATTGGCGATTTGCCGGTGATCGAGGCGTTGATGGATCGGGCGCTCGAACTGGACGAGCGCTTCAACGCGGGCGCGATTCATTCCTTCCTCATCTCCTACGAATTGTGCCGGTCGGGAGGAACCGGCGATCCCATCGCTCGGTCGAAACACCACTTCGACCGGGCGATGGCTCTCTGCCAGGGACAGCAGGCCGGGCCGCTGGTCGCGTTCGCCGAATCGGTCTGTGTCACCAAACAGAACCGCGCCGAATTTCAAACGTTGCTCCAGCGCGCGCTGGCTATCGATGCGAACGCGAGACCGGAATGGCGGCTGGCGAATCTGATCATGCAAAGGCGCGCTCGCTGGCTGCTTGGCCGCGCGGACGAACTCTTTCTCAACAAAAACCAAACCAACTAAGAGCGTGTCCGAAAATTGCGCGGGGTCCTGCGGCGAGGGATTTTGGCTGTGGCCAAGGCGGCGAGGTCCGAGCATCCCCAACGCGGGCTGTAAGGACCGAGCCAACGCAGGCCACGGACAAAAGACCCGCCGCCCGGAGGGTTTTCGCGCCAAAGGCCGCCTGGCTTCGTTGCTCCTCAGTCGAAGATCCAGGGAGGATATTCTCCTTCGTCGCGCCTCGCCATCCGGCCTTTGGCGCGAAAACAGGACCCCGCGGAATTTTCGGACACGCTCTAAGGAGACTTATCATGAGAGCCACAGATCAGCGGATTTCAACGTTTGCCGCACAGTGCCGATCGATCTGGATTGCGATTCGATTCCTGGCCGCCCTCATGCCCGCAAGCCAGTTGTTCGCCGCCGAATCGGCCTTGCACATCAACCTCGGCACCATTGCGCCGCGCGGGGCCTCTTATCATCAGTCTCTCCTGGCCATGGGCGAAAAATGGCGGCGCGCCACGGACGCCAAAGTGAAGCTCAAGATTTTTCCCGACGGCAATCAGGGCGGAGAAGCAGACATGGTCCGACTGATGCGGATCGGCACGCTCGACGCGGGGTTGCTCACCGCCGTGGGCCTGGGCGACATCGAGACAGGCGTCGCCGGCCTTCAGAGCATGCCCATGACGTTTCGCGATTTGCAGGAGTTCGATTACGTGAACGAGAAGCTGCGGCCCCGATTGGAGAAGCGGCTTTTGGAAAAAGGCTTCGTGGTCTTGTTCTGGGTCGATGCCGGATGGGTTCGCTATTTTTCCAAAAAGCCGATGGTCCGGCCGGACCATTTGCGGAAGATGAAACTTTTCGCCTGGGCCGGCAACGAAAAGCAGGTCGATATCATGAAGAAGGCCGGCTTCCATCCGGTGCCGCTGGAAACGGCGGAGATTGTGACCGGGTTGAACACGGGCCTCATCGACGCGTTCTGCGTTCCGCCCATCTTTTCCCTGGCGGGCCAATTGGATTTGCGCGCGCCGCACATGCTCGACTTGAATTGGGCGCCGCTGGTCGGCGCAGCCGTCGTGAGGAAAGAAACCTGGGACAGGATTCCCGCGACAGCCAAGAAATCGTTGTTGGAAGCTGCCGCGCACGCCGGGGAGGAAATCAAGGCCAAGAGCCGCCGAGAAAGCGACGAATCGGTCGGCGCCATGAAACGGCGCGGATTAACAGTCCATCCGGTGACGCCGGAGGTGGCGGCGGAATGGCGCAAGGTGGTTGAGGGAGTGAACCACAGAATCCGCGGCGACATCGTGCCGGCGGAAGTCTTCGATGAAGTGCAGATGCTGCTGAAGGAATACCGGGCGGCCAAAGCGGAGAAGTCCACGTAAGCGACCAAATCTCTGCGTATGGGCGAAGCGCTATCCATGAACCTGGCAGAGCTGAGTTGCCGCGCAGCCAGTTTTCAATCGATGCAGCGGCGCGGCTGCGCCGCCCTGCCATTGACAGTTCATGGACCGTGGGGATGGTTCTGAAACCAAGGGAGCTTCTCATGAACCGTTCCTCCGGACTGCGGCCTTTAGGCCGCTTCAGCGCCCGACTCCGGAGCGTGCGCGGAAGCAGCCTGAAGGCTGCGGTCCCTGCAGTTTTCGGTTCATGGGCTGGGTGCATGGCACGGCGGTCCTGGCCGTTGCTGCGTTCCGGCGAAAACCTTCTGATCGTGCTCGCGCTCGGCGCCATGACGCTCTTGCCGTTGATCGAGGTTCCTCTAAGAAAAATCTTCCATACGGGCATCTCCGGATCGAGCGCATTGGTCCAGCACTTCGTGCTGATAGTCGGCATGCTGGGCGGCGCGATGGCGGCGCGCGAAGGCCGGCTCCTCTCGCTGTCGTCGCTGTCAGCTTTGTTGAAGGGCAGAGCCAAAGCCGCAGCGCTCGTGAGCGCGAATGCGGTCGCGGCCGGAATCAGTGTCCTGCTCGCCCTGGCGAGTTGGCGCTTCCTGCTCACGGAAAAGGCCAGCGGCAAAATCCTCGCGTATGGGATTCCGATTTGGATTCTGCAATTGGCGCTGCCGCTCGGATTCGCCGCCGTGGCGCTGAGACTCGTCTGGCATGCGTCGGACGCGTGGCGCGGCCGGTTGCTCGGCGCATTGCTTGCGAGCGCTATCCCGGTTGTGTTTGTTTGGCCGCCGCTGGCTCTCGCAGGCCTCTTCGTCGCCGCGGTTCTGGGCGCGCCGGTGTTTGCCTTGTTGGGCGGCGCCGCACTGATCCTTTTTTGGAGCGATGGCTTGCCGCTGGCCACCGTTCCCTTGAAGCATTACTCGCTCGTGACCAATGTTTCCTTGCCGACAATTCCGCTGTTCACTTTGGCCGGATATTTTTTGGCCGAAGGCGGGGCTTCGAAACGGCTCGTGGGAGTGTTCCAGGCTTTGGCAGGGCATGTTCGGGGCGGACCGGCCGTGGCCACAGCTTTGGTCTGCGCGTTCTTCACTTCGTTCACCGGCGCGTCGGGCGTGACGATACTGGCGCTGGGCGGATTGCTCATGCCAGTGTTGCTGGCGGCGCGTTATTCCGAGCGAACCGCTCTCGGTTTGCTGACGGGCGCCGGATCGCTCGGACTTCTGTTCCCGCCTTGTTTGCCCCTGATTCTTTATTCCATCGTCGCCAGCACCGTGGTTTCCAATCTCGACGTGGCGAATGCCGACGCCGCGCAGGTCAGCATGGAGAAAATGTTTCTCGGCGGAATCGGGCCGGGAATCCTGATGGTTGCGCTGACCGCGTGGTGGGGCATCCGGCAAGGCCCCAGCACGAACGAGGAAAAGCGATCCTTCAACTGGGCCGAGGCCCGGCGCGCGCTTTGGGAAGCGAAATGGGAACTGCTGCTGCCGGTCGTGGCGCTGGGGGCCCTGTTCGGCGGGTTCGCGACGCCGGTCGAGGCCGCGGCGGTGACCGCCTTGTACGCATTCATCGTGGAGACGTTTCTTTATCGGGATCTCAAGATCATCCGCGACATCCCGCGCGTGATGGCCGAGTGCGGCCTGCTCGTGGGCGGGGTGCTCCTGATTCTGGGCGTGGCCATGGGGTTCACGCACTATTTGATCATGGCGGACGTGCCGACGCGCGCTGTGGAATGGATTCAAGGCGCAGTCCAATCCGAGTGGCTCTTCCTGCTCTTGCTCAATCTGGCGTTGCTCGGGGTCGGATGCTTGATGGATATCTTCTCGGCGATCGTCGTGGTCGTTCCGCTGATTGTGCCGATGGGCGTTGCTTTCGGCATCGATCCGGTCCACCTCGGGATTATTTTTCTCGCGAACCTGAAACTCGGATATCTGACGCCGCCGGTGGGGATGAATCTCTTTCTGGCGTCCTACCGCTTCGGGAAACCGATCCCCGAAGTGACGCGCGCGGCGCTCCCTATGCTCCTCGTACTGCTGGTGGGCGTCTTGTTGATCACGTATGTTCCCCCGCTCACAACGGCACTGCCTCATTGGTTGGCGGGAAGAGCACCATGAACGGGGATTGTCACAGCTTATGCGAACCACAGACTACATCATTCAACTGGTCATCAGCGTGTTTCTGATCGTGGGCGTTTACCAATTCTATTTCTGGTGCCAGCGCAATCACCTGACGGCGCCGCGTGAACTGCGCCTCCGGATCGACGAGGCCATCCCTTACCGTCCCCGCTGGGTCTGGATTTACAGTTGTCTGTATTACCCGGCGATTCTCGCCATCAATTGGATCATCGAATCGCCCCGGCACTTTCTTTACGTCGCGATCAGCTACACGGTGCTCCTGGGATTTCAGATGACGTTCTTCACTTTATTTCCAGTGGCCGTCCCGGTGGAGTGGCGGACGTGCAATGCGCGCCGCGGCCGGTCGGAGCGTTTCCTGGCTTTCGTGCAAAGTTTCGACGCACGCTCGAACAGCTTTCCGAGCATGCACACGTCCGTGGCGACATTGACGGCGCTGCATCTGTTGCCGGAACTGGGCCCGTTGGTCTTTCTCTTCCCGTTTCTGATCGCGTTGAGCTGCCTGTTTACCAAGCAGCACTATGTGGTGGATATCCCTGCGGGGGCGGCATTGGGTTGGTTCACCTTCCAGGTCTTTAAGGTTCTCTATTGAAGTCCGCGCTGGCAAAAGAGCGGAGTTCAGTAATCAGTATTCAGTTGCCAGTTGCCAGTTGCCAGTTGCCATGCCAGTTGCCAGTTGCCAGTTGTCAGTCGTCAGTCAGGATCGCAACTGGCAACTGACAACTGACAACTGATCACTGATCACCGATTACTGATTAGGCCGTAACGCATCCTTCCGGAGCAAGCTTCTTGGCGACATCCCCGACGCGAATCATGCCGGGCTGAATGACCTTCGCATTGATGCCGCGCAGTTGAAGGTGCTTGCCAGTCCGTGAATTGACGAAATTCAAGGCTTCCTGCCCAAAGTGCCCCATGAATTTCTTGCAGCCCGTGTGGGGCGGTGGAGTGACCTCGATCACTGCCGAACCGACGGCCAATCGCGTCCCAGAGGGCACATTGTCTTTGCTCAAATCCAGATCGATGAACAGTTGGTCCCCCGCGAGCGGCCAACGATCTTGAGTCTGCGCCAGCAGCGCGATCACGCGAGAATTCGTAACGGTGAGCTGCGTGTCCGGATTCGGCGTCCGGGAGTGGCTGCGGGTTTTCCAATTGTCGCCGACGAGACCGTCGGTCAATTCCAGGCGTCCTGCTTGCAGGACCTCCCGTTGGCCGTTCTGCGGCCGGCGCACAATCAACTGCAAAACGCCGGCGTCCTTGGGCGCGCCTCGAATCGCGTCGAGTCCGGCTTCGAGCTCGGTCAGGGTCAAAGGGTTCATGCGGGATCGGTTCAGGACGAGTGAATCTCGAAGGACTAAAGGGACATAGAGGTCGGAATCGATCTAAGACAGGCTCAGGAAGTTCTTCAGGATGGTCCGGCCGTGCTCGGTCAGAATGCTTTCCGGATGAAACTGCACGCCCCAAATCGGATGCTCTTTGTGCCGGACGCCCATGACCTCCCCTTCGTCGGACTCGGCCGTAATCTCGAGGCAATCCGGAATGGTGTCGCGCTTGATCACCAAGGAATGGTAGCGCGTGGCCACAAACGGATTGGGCATGGAGCGGAACAGGTCTTGTCCGTTGTGTTTTATGGGTGAAGTTTTGCCGTGCATCATCCGGTAATTGATGACGACGTCCGCCCCGAAGACGTGCCCGATGCACTGATGACCCAGACAAACGCCGAAGAGGGGAATGCGTGGCCCGAAGGTGCGGATGATGTCGTTCGACAAACCGGATTCGCGCGGCGAGCAAGGGCCTGGGGACACCAGAATCCGCTCTGGCTCAAGCTCGCGGATTTTCTCCAGGCTGATCTGGTCGTTGCGGTGGACCTGAAGGTCCACCTTCATCTCGCCGAGATACTGCACGAGGTTGTAAGTGAAAGAGTCGTAGTTATCGATGACCAAAACCATATACAGGGCGCCAAGGGACAACAAAGTCGTCCCAGCGTTAAATAGGTTAAATCGTTAAATTGGTGAATGGGCAAGAAACTTGATGCAGCAGTTCTTGCCATGAACCTGACGGTAGGGCGAGCCTGTCCCCAGCGAGCCGAATCACACGTGTTCCAAACCCGTCGAGCGGCTCGCCGGGACGGACTCGCCCTACCGGGTTCATGGCTAATGCTGCTGACTGATACTTTCAATCGCACCTGTCAGGGACCCTTACCAGTTGCAAGCTCAACCTAACGAAGCCATCTGACGCTGACCTTCGGTGAGGTAGTCCAGGTAATAGGAAAGGCGTTCCTTCATCTCCTTGCGATGCACGATCGCATCGATCAACCCGTGTTCCAGAAGGAATTCCGCGGTTTGAAATCCGGGCGGCAATTCCGATTGCGTCGTGTCCTTGATCACGCGTGGCCCGGCAAAACCGATCATCGCGCCAGGTTCGGCGATAATCAGGTCGCCGACGCTGGCGAAACTGGCCATGACGCCCGCGGTGGTTGGGTGGGTCAGCACGCTGATGTAAGGGAGCTTTTGTTTGGCGTGGTAAGCCAGGGCGCCGCACGTTTTCGCCATTTGCATCAAGCTGAACATGCCTTCATACATGCGCGCTCCGCCGCTCGTGGAAATAATGATGACCGGAAGGCTCTTGGAGGTCCCCGTTTCAATCATCCGTGTGAGCTTTTCTCCCACGACGGACCCCATGGAACCGCCCAGGAAATTGAAGTCCATGACACCCAGCGCCACTTTGTGCGCGTTGATTTTTCCGACGCCGGTGATCACGGCATCTTTCAGGCCGGTGGACTTTTGGTAATCCTGCAGTTTGGTGGCGTAGGAAGCGACGCCGGTGAATTCAAGGACATCAAGGCTGGTCATCTCGGCGTCCATCTCCTGGAAAGAACAGGTTTCAACCAAGGAATGGATGCGTTCGCGTGCGCCGATCGGAAAATGATGGTGGCAACGCTGGCAAACCTTCAGGTTCTCGTCCAACTCCTTGTCATAAAGCATGACCGAGCACTTGGGGCACTTGGTCCACAACCCCTCCGGGATATCGCGCTTTCGGGACTTGGTTTGACCAATCTTTGGCTTCTTCGGAAAGCTGGCCGGCGGACCCGGCGGCGGCGGCGGCGGGGCAGGAGATTCCGGAGTTTCCAGCCCGAGACGCTTCTTGGTGAACGTGGTGGTAGCCATGGTGATGGTGGGTGCCAAGTTTAGTCGGTTTAGACGCCACGGGCAACGGTCCAGACGCACACCTCGGCGGCGCCATGTTTGCGCAGAACCTCGGCACAGGCGCTGGTCGTTGCCCCGGTCGTCAGGACGTCGTCCACGACCACGACGCGCTCGCCGTGCAGACGGCATCGCCGGGTCGGCGCGAAGGCGCGGCGCACGTTGGCGGCGCGTTCGGGACGGGTTAAAAGGGTTTGCGTCCGGGTGAGTTGAACCCGCCGGAGCAAGGATTGAACCGGGATTCGGGTGGCGGCGCTCAGTCGCCGGGCCAGCCGTTCGGCCTGATTGAATTCGCGTTCGCGTTGTTTCAAGGGATGAAGAGGGACAGGCACAATGAGGTGCCAATCCGTGCGCGGCAGCCGCGGGGCAGCCTGAGCAATGAGCAAATCGGCCAAGAAGGGTTCGAACCACAGAGCCCGGTGGTATTTGTAGCGGTGGATAACGTCCAGTGCCACGCCGTTGGCGGACACGACGGCTCGCGCCGACGAGAAATGCAGTTCCATTTCACGGCAGTTGCCACACTCGAAGCGTGTGGTGATTTCGCCTTCAAACGGCAACCCACAACGTTCGCAGAACGGCGCCTGGATCGGCCGCACGCCTTGCCGGCATCCGGCACAGACGTAACCTTCCCCGGCTGTCGCCTGTTGGGAACGACAAATCTGACACACATTAGGATAGAAAAAGCCCAGGCCGGCATCAAGCCAGCTTTTCACCAGGCCTGCGAAGCGAACGGTTGTCACAATTCGTGCTCTCCCCTCCATCCGTCAGTCCGGTTTAGGCACCGGTCTGATTCTCAGCAGCAAGCATAGCATGACCGACAAGACTACGAGAGCCAGAAAACCGTCGATCAATTTGCCCGTGCCCCAGAACCAGAGATGGCCGGAGGTTCCCTCCTTCGAGAAGAAACCATAGGACTTCAGCCAGAAGACCCACCCGGCATGGAGTCCGATGGAAAAGTAGAGCGCGCCGGTCCATTGATAAGCCAGAGCCAGGAGCGCTCCCGCCACCGCGAGATTTAGAAAGCCAGGAAATACCATCCCGACGTCCCCGAAACCCCGCAACATCGACCCCAGCACCACGAATCCGGAGGTCCACTCCACCACTCCTGCGAATTGCGTGCGCTGGAGAAAATGCACCCCGGCGTAAATCAAGCTGCTCAGGCCGAGCGCCAGCGGCCAGTGCATCGATTTCCTCAACCCGCCGAAAAACAGGCCGCGAAAAAAGATTTCCTCGATCAGCGACACAGCGATGGCCGCTGAGGCCGCGTTCGCCAGATGCCGCAGGATTTCCATCGCCGTGCGTTCGGCCACCCAACCGCGCGCCCCATAAACCAGCGCCGCGGCCGCGACACAAGCCAGGGATCCCAACCCGAACAGGAATCCCACGGTCATGTCTCGGCAGGCAGTGGCACTTTTGCTCAATCCGATCTCTCGCCACGAACCGACCCCCAATCCCCGCGCCAGGGGCCAAAGCGCGAGGGCGCCCAAAACCATGAGCGTTCGATTCATGACTCTGGGAAAAGGTGTTTCAGCCAGGCCGCTCAACGCCGGAACGGCCTTCGCCAACGCCTGAAGCAGCTTATAAAGCCACGGCGCGGCCAGAGCGCTTCCCAGAAAAATGATCAGAAGGTAGAGAGCGACCATTCTCACCTGACGCATGGCTGAAAGTAGAACCCACCCCGCGTCTCGCCAAGCAAAGACTGGGAGGGGAGACGGCGGGACAACGCAACGGGATAACGGAGTCACGGAGTAATGGAGTAATGGAGTAATGGGGGGATACTGTCTCGATCAAAAACCCTTCGCCTGGCTGGTGAGGATGGAATAGAGTGCGGCGTGCCGCACAAACCGGCAATGCGCGCCCCGGGCTGTTGACAAAGTAGCGCAGATTTTCAATCTGCCGTATCGCCGAATTGCATTCGGCAGGGCGGCGGGAAATCCGAGCGCGCCAAACCTGCCGAGACCTGCGGATTGCAAATCCGCGATACAACAGAATTCAATTCTGCGCTACTTTGTCAACGGCCACGCAATGCACACGACGCTCATGTCCTCAATTGTTGACCTCTCCAAATCGACGGCCACGCCGTGGCTGTTGCTCTTCATCATGCTCGCCAACTCAAACCTTGCCCAGGACACCAAACTCGATGAAACCGCCCTGCGCCGGGCCGTCACTTTCTACGCGTCATTCGACGATTCGCCCAAAGGGGATTTTGGCGGCGGCAGCCTGAATCTGCGGACCCGCTTCAACCACGAGACCGAGCCAGGGAAGTTCGTCTTCACGGATGGATTTGACGCCAGCGTTTTTCGGGTCGCACGCGGCAAAGGCATTTCCGGCGGAGCCCTGGAATGCCTTGATGTGTTACCGCGCAATGGCCGCATCTTCTTCCCCGCCCAGGGCAATATCGCCTACCGCAAAGGCGGATGGGCGGGCTCGGTTTCGTTCTGGATCAACACCGATCCGAACACGATGCTCAAGACCACCTTTTGTGATCCCATTCAAATCACCCAGAAAGGCGCGGGCAACGGCGGCATCTGGGTCGATTTCAACAACGCCAAACCGCGCGACCTTCGCCATGGCGCCTTTCCCGCCGTGCTGGAAGGCATGAAATCGATTCCGGAAACCGATCCCAACGCGCCGATCCATTGGGTGAAGAGCATCGGGTTCAAGGCCGGCGATTGGCATCACGTCGCGCTGGCGTGGAAGAATTTCGACACAGGGCAAAAAGACGGGCACTCGGCCCTTTACATCGATGGCAAACGCATCGGAGAAATTCGGGGCCACGATCTGCGCATGGACTGGGATTTGGAGAAGACCGGGATTTACGTCGCGGTCAGTTTTATCGGGCTGCTGGACGAGTTGGCTGTCTTCAACCGCGAATTGACCGCGGCCGAAGTCGCCCACCTTCACCAGCGTCCGGGAGCGCTGGCTGGTTTGAAATGACCGAGTCTCCACCACCAACTGACTTGAGGTGCACGTTGCAGGAAACTGGCCCGATGTCGCCTCCGCCAGCAACACGACGACTCCCATCCTTTTCACACATTCCACAATCACACTTCGCCCGGATGCGACCATTTCCTTTCAGTTTGAAGCTCCAGTCGCAGGGGCCAGGACTTTTCGGGTTCAATCGGTGGCGCAATTGGGGTTCGACGGCGCGTGGCAAATCGATTCGCAGGGCTCGAACCCATAGTGCCCCTGCGCATCAACGCTGGGGCGAGGCTGCGAAGGAGACCATGTCCTGAACGCGACTATCGCAGGACGAATTTCCGGTGTTTGACGAAAGCCCCGCGCAGCGCGCGCGACGTTTCATCCTGCAAGGCTTGCAGTTCCTGATAACGGCGCACGTTGTCCTGGCGTGGATGCGCGGTTTCGGCGCGGTTCAACTGCACGAATTGATCCGTGATGTCCGCGATCGAGGCTTTCTCACCCTGCTCGCGGCGCCAGCACCAGAGCGCTTGCAACGCCGCGCCATAGGCCGCGCCTTCGCCGACTTTCAGCGTCACGACTTCCGCGTTGAAAATGTCGGCCATGATCTGACGCCAGACTTTGGAATTGGCGCCGCCGCCGGTGGCTCGGATTTGCTTCGGTTTCACGCCCAGTTCAGCCAAGCGGCGCATGCCGTAGTTCATCCCCAGGGTCACCCCTTCCATCGCAGCGCGGGCGTAGTGGGACGCGGTGAAGGTCTTCGTTGTGACGCCAAAGAAGACGCCCGTGCCATCCGGCACGTTCGGCGTGCGTTCGCCTTCGAGGTACGGCAGCAAGAGCAATCCGTCCGCGCCCGGCGGCGCTTTGGCGACGGCGGCCTCGAACTGCGCGTGGCTCATCTGAAAATCGCGCCGCACCATTTCCGTCGCGACGGTGACATTCATCGTGCAAAGGAGCGGAAGCCAGCGATTGGTCGAATCGCAGAACGCGGCAATCTCGCCCTGCGGATCGATCACCGGCTTTTCCGAGCAGGCGTAAATCGTGCCGCTCGTGCCGAAGCTCGCCGTGATCACGCCTTGCCGCGTGTTGCCGGTGCCGATGGCGCCCATCATGTTGTCGCCGCCGCCCGCGCTGACCAAAACGTCGGTGTTCAATCTCAGCGTTTTCGCAGTGGACGGCTGCAAACGTCCCGCAGGCCGATCGCTAGAGATCAACGGTGGCAATTTGCCCGCCAAACCGGAATCGATGGCGCGGAGGACTTTGTCCGACCAGCGGCGAGTTTTGACGTCGAGCAGCGCGGTGCCGCTGGCGTCGCCGTATTCCATGACCTTCTCGCCGGTCAGCCAGAAATTCAGGTAATCGTGCGGCAACAGCACGGTGGCCAGGCGGATGAAGTTTTTCGGTTCGTGCTTTTTCAACCAGAGAATCTTCGGCGCGGTGAAGCCGGGGAGCACGGCGTTGCCCATCGTCCGGATGGTGGCTTTGAGCCCACCGAGCCGAGCCATGATTTCGTCGCACTCGGCCGCGGTCGAAGTATCGCACCAGAGTTTGGCCGGGCGAATGACGGCACCGGTTTTGTCGAGCGGGACGAACCCATGCTGCTGGCCGCTGACGCCGATGGCTTTGACCTCGGAGCCGCCGGCCTTCGCGGCTTTCAAAGCTTGTTTGATGGCTTTGGCGGCGGCGTCGCGCCACGTGTGCGGATGCTGTTCTTTCGCGCCTGGCGGAAGGTTCGGGATCAAATCGTAAGCCTGGGACGCGCTGGAAAGGACTTTCCCGTTCTTCGCGTCCACGACCAGGACCTTGGTGGATTGTGTGCCGCTGTCGATGCCGATGAGGAGTGTACGCATAGGAGTTGAACGGGCGAAAGGATGGCGAATGGTTTTTCGGCTGTCGAACTTTTCCTGAAGAGTAGGGCAGGCTTCCAGCCTGCCGTCCGCAGTATTCTTTTTCGACGGATACTTCTTCGTAAAACTTCTGTCGAAATATCGGGGACCCTCGACCCAGTTTACGATCTGCAGGGGCAGGCTGGAAGCTTGCCCTACGTTAGCAGGAACTTGCTGACCTCGGTCAAACTGGCCGTCTTTTCTTCGCGTGTTTTCAAGTTCTTAATCTTCGCGGTTACGGTGCCGTCGGGAGACCGCTCCAGTTTCACCATGAAGACGGCGTTCAATTCGAGGGCGCGTTTGAATTGCTTGTCGGATTTCGCGGGCGTGAACGAATACTCCACGCCGGCGCCGCCTTCGCGCAACTGTTGCACGAGGCGCAATGACTCAGCCCGTAGCGTTTCATCTTCCACCAGGCAGAAGACATCGATCCGCGCGCCGGATTGCGGCAAAAGCTTCCGGTCTTTCAACAACTCCAGCAGCACCACGTCGCCCATGCCGAAACCCAGGCCGGGCAAATCCACTTTGCCGCCGGAGATGAGCTTGACGAGGTGATCGTAGCGTCCGCCGCCGGCAATGGCGCGCAACTCGCCCTTTTTGTCGAACGCCTCAAAGACCACGCCGGTGTAGTAAGCCAGGCCGCGAATCACGTTGTAGTCGATCTTGACGAAATCGCCGAGGCCGCGCGCGGCAAGATTTTTCAGGATCGTGCCGAGTTCGGGCGTCGGCTCAGCCGCGGCGATGAAGGCCTGGACCTGATCGAGAGAGAAACCCAGGGCGCGAAGCTTCGTGTCGTTTTGCCCCGGTTCGGTGCGCTCCAATTTGTCAATGACCTGATAGAAATCGTCCTCGTATTCCGCATGGCTCCCGTGGCGCGCGAAGAATTCGCGCCAGGCGGTGCGGCTGCTCAGACGCACAACGAAATCATCGGACGTCAATTTGAGCGCGCGAAGCGAATCGATGAGCAGCGCCAGCAATTCGGCGTCCGCGGCGGGGTCTGTTTCGCCGAAAATGTCCGCGTTGAACTGGAAATGTTCGCGGAGCCGGCCCTTTTGCTGGCGTTCGTAACGAAAGAGCTGCGGGATGGCGAACCACTTGATGGGCTTTTTGTAGTTCCGCTCGTGCGCCGCGATCATGCGCGCAAGCGTGGGCGTCATTTCCGGACGCAACGCGACGGCGCGGTCGCCTTTGTCGGTGAAGTTGTAGAGCTGGCCGACGATCTCGGGGCCGCTCTTGGTCGTGTAAAGTTCGAGCGATTCGAGCGGCGGGCCGTCGTATTCACGAAAGCCGTAGCGGCGGGCGACGCTGCGCCAGGCGTCGAAAATGTAATGGCGCGCGTCCGCGCTCCACTGATCTTGGTGCGGCAGCGGTTCGGGATAAAAATCGCGAAAACCCGGCAAACGTTCCATGCTGGGATTTAGCCACAAACTCAAGCGGGAAGCCCAGGAAGAAAACCTGAACTCCCTGAGGTGTGAAAACCGAATCGGACGCTATGGCTTGGGCTGAGCCGGAGAAGGCGCGCCTTCGTTCGGGGTAAGTTTAAGCACGGCTTCGCGCATTTCTTTTCCCGGCTTGAATTTGACGACGGCCCGGGGAGGAATGCGCACGTCGGCGGCGGGGGCATTGGGGTTGCGTCCGACGCGGGCCTTGCGGATCTTGACTTCAAAGACACCGAAATTGCGCAACTCCACCTTGGTGCCTTTCGCCACGGCCTCAGCGATGTAGTCGAGAGTTTTCTGAACGACCTCCAGAACTCGCTGCTGAACCAGACTCGTTTCCTCACTGATTCGAACCACCAAGTCACGCTTTGTCATAGGTTTGTTGGGTTGAGTTTGCGTTGTACGCAGTCGGATCTTCGCTACACGGGCTTTTATAACTCCCGTGGCTCCAATGGTCAAGTGAGTAAATCGGGGCCCTTAAGTTTGTGGGGCAGCAAAAGCCGGCAGAAAGAACTGTAATGCGTAAAACGTGAAACGTAACATGAGAAAGGAATGTAGAGAACGCGGGAGGAGGCCAATCGAGGGTTTGAAACGATGAGGGAGGTGTTGGCCAAGCAGCGGTCTCCCGTGTTCTCT
>Ga0194121_10002928_pt1 | contig 26417 bp, 31 predicted proteins | sample TA2MahCa50mmetaG_FD_148609 | JGI IMG/M metagenome (GOLD analysis project Ga0194121, IMG submission 148609) | Freshwater microbial communities from Lake Tanganyika, Tanzania - TA2015020 Mahale Deep Cast 50m | ecosystem: Environmental > Aquatic > Freshwater > Lake | place: Tanzania: Lake...
GTGCGACCACCGCCCTGGCGGAAATGGTCGGCCTCGCCACCGCCTGGATGACGGGAACGATCTGAGGGCAGCCGGCCCGCGCTCTTGAGCGATTCCAATTAAGCCCCGGTCTGTTGTTCGAGATACTCGATCAAGACCCGGTAGGTCCATGCACGCGTCACGGCCTTGGTGGGCACCACCCCGCCGATGTTGAGCTCCAGCCACACGCAATCCGTGATGGGCCGCTGGGCCTCGTTGCAGATCGTCCACATATCGTGGAGAAAGCCGTCCAGCAGGCTGACCTGCAGGCCTTCCGATTCGACCCGGTCATCGAGAATGAGGCAGTTTGCGCAGGTACTTGCAAGGCTCTCCAGTGCGCCACGCTGGCCAGGCCGCTGACTCACGAACTGCCGTGAATAATGCGCCTACTAAGGCCGGTTGGCCGGCAACACCGAGAGTCAAGGTCACCGAGAAACCCATCACTGAGGGAAGCTGGACCCATTAGGAGGGCCGGAGGTAACCACCTTCTTTTTTCGAGCCGCGGCCTTGTGATGTGAGAGAGGTTGATGATCATCCAATCCGGAGATCGTTAACGTCTGGTTCTTTGCTGCCAAATCTGTCTGCATTTCCTGAAGCCGTGACATCACCGTATGATCGACGAGGCGAGTCTGGGACAGATCGAGGTCCACATTGGGGTACTTTCCAAAGTGCTCATGAAGCTTTTTGCGCAGGGCCAACCATGTGGGGAAGATCGCGGCATGTTTGACCGAAAGGCGCAGCGTTCCCTCTTGCACGGGCTCCTCTTCGTGATGTAACCGGAACAATGACGCGAGGGGTGCTCCGTTTGCGATGTGGACGAGGATATTCACCAAGATACCGATGGCGATCCCGACCAGCAGATCGATCGCTAGGACTCCTACGACGGTTGAGAGGAAAATTAAGAGCTGTTCTTTTCCGACATGGTACACATGCATGAATTCCGCGGGAGCCGCCAAGCGAAATCCCGTAAAAATCAACATGGCAGCCAGCGCGGCCAGAGGGATTTTGTTGAGCAGTCCGGGGAGAAGGGCCACAAAGAGCAGGAGAAACATCCCGTGATACAAATTGGCGAAGCGGGTTCGAGCACCGTTATCGACGTTAGCTTTGCTGCGCACAATCTCCGAAATCATCGGCAATCCGCCAATGCAGGCGGCTGCCGTATTGCCGATGCCGACAGCCGTGAGATCCCGATCCAAATTAGCCTTGCGTTTCCAGGGGTCAAACGTCTCAACCGCTTTAGCGCTCAAGAGACATTCCAAGCTGCCGATGAGGGCGAATGAGATCACATATTTGATACCGATTCCCGTGAACACGCCGGAAAAATCCGGGAAGGCTATGGCGCTGCTCATGCTCAGCGGGACGTTGACGAGATAGTTTGGGCCGACCTGATATTCATGGTGATTAAATGTATACGCGTATGGGATGGCGATCATGAGCACAATAAGAGGAGCAGGAATCGCCTTGAGCGCTTTGAGCTTGATAAAAGGGTAGGTCGCGAGCACAGCGAGACTTAAGACCCCGATGAACGCGATTTTGGGGTTCAACTCGGCGATAAATCTCGGGATTTCCATGAGTAGCTCCAACGGCTCACCTTTGGCGCTGAGACCCATCATGATCGGAAATTGCTTGGCGATGATGATGATTCCGATCGCGGCGAGCATGCCGTGAATAACCGACGTTGGCACAAGCTCAGCCAGGATGCCGGCCCGCAACACCCCGAACAGGATTTGCACGATACCTGCCGCCACTCCGACGCCTAGCGCCAATCGATAGGCTTGATAGTCCGCATCCGGGTTCGTTCCCCCCGTAAACCCGAACTCGGTGACGCATCCGATTGCGATCACGATCAGCCCGGCCGCTGGGCCCTTGATGGTGAGCTCCGAGTTACTCATCGTCGCGCCGACGATCCCGCCAATGATCGCCGTAAAAATTCCGGCAATGGCGGGGTAGCCGCACGCCAGTGAGATCCCCAGGCACAAGGGAAGCGCAATCAGAAACACCAAGAAGCCCGACAGAAGGTCGAAGCGCAGATGCTGCTTCATTCCTTCGATGTTTCCGACGGGAATGGGACCTGATGGCGCTGGAGCCGTTTGAATTTGATCCATGGCGGTACTCTACCTAATAAGGTGAAAGGAAGCTTGCTGCATTAGGAGAGCACCAGACTTTAAAAAACTCTAATCCTGGATATAATTCGTACCAAAGGGGCAGAGGCAAATTCAACCGTCTTTTTTGGCTTCATGCAGAAATATGGAAAATTTCCTGATGGCTCAGCCTAGCGGTCGAGCTGAAGGTACGGGGTCTGAAGAAGATCTGCTATTGCTAACTGGTTGACAGAATCGGAATAGTTCTAAGAATGGACAAGCTCTATGACGTTGCATGGAACAGTTGTCCACGGCCATATTGACGAGATCGATATCTCAGGGGAGAGGTTCAGACGCGCGGACTTGAATGCGCCAGGACGACTGGCCGTCTGACCGGACGAACCAAGAGATTCGATGCCCCAACCTTGGCGATCAACTGTTCAGCGACCGACCCAATCACCAATCGTTCCAGCCCTTGGCGGTTCGAGGTTCCCACCACCACAAGATTGGCGCCCCGTGCTGCAAGGCAAGGCTCATCAGACGGGCGATGACGTCGTAGAGCCCGATGATCTCAGCGGTACAGTCAGGGCCGTTGACTCGAAGAAAGAGTTCACTGGGGTGGGCTTCGTCATCAACACTGAGGTAGAGCGTGCGCTGCCCCGCGATGCGGACTTTCTAGGTGATGTGACGGCGACAAGCAGGGAGGGTTACAAGGATAGCCATATGATCTTCCCAGCTTCACGCTGTTTCTCCTCGATCATCATTCGGCTCTGTGTCGATCATGGTCGTCCTACCAGAGAACAGGTCTTGTTCGTGAGAAGATTGGCAAATGGTTCGAGAGATGACTTGGTGCCAAACTGATACCAAACGTATCGAACCAAGCTAACCAGGGTGAGGTACTTTTATGTCTCATCCTCGCTGACTAATGGAAATTCTTTGTCTTGGATATCCTGAGTATTCTCAGGTTGGAGAGGGGCGGGACTCTTAATCAGTGGGCCGTAGGTTCGACCCCTACACAGCTCACCATCACAGAAGTACTCCATGATCCGCCGCATCATCGATCGTGGCGTCAGTAAGGAATGCTTGGCCACCGTAATCGATCTCTTCAGCCGTCAGATCGTGGGCTGATCGATGCGACTGAGAATGAAGAAGAAACTCGTGATCGATGCGTTACCAATGGCCTGATTCAGCCGCCACCCGAAACCCAGAGTGATCTTCCACATCGAGAGTAACGCCCTGATGAAGTCAGGAACAGAATTGCCGCTTGAATTTTCGCTACTTGATTGGCCCTATGAACGATTCGGCGCCAAAATCATAGTCGCTTGCGTGCGCAACAAGCCGGAGGGCTATCTCCTGTCCCCCGGCAGGGGTGTTCAGTTTGTGGATATCGACAAGCAGACGCAAGACCTGCTCATAAACCTGGTCGAGGCACTGAACCGAAGTCGAACCCATTCCTGAATATCCCACATTTTTCCCTCGCGGCAGTCTCGAAGCCGCCGATGCGCCTCATGCGGATTGCTGAGGGTCTACTTGAACGTCTGACCTTTCCGAGGTGGCCTCAAGAGACTGCTGGAGTTCCTTTTTTGCCGCATCCACTTCAACCTGGATCGTGCGCATCTGCGGATCGACCGTATCACGAACATCGGCTACAGCTTGCCGGAAGGTCCGCAGCATGTCGCCCATGCCTTCTCCCAGACTCTGCATGTCCTCGAGAGATACGCCTGGAGTAGCCTGCACTGAGCTAGCTTTCATGGCCGCCTGTTGCGCCTGCACCCTGGCCACCGCGTCCTTATTCACAATAGCCGAGGGGCGTTTTATCGCCGGCTTCTGCCGAACGCCAGGCGGTAATGGTGGGTACTGACCACGGGCCAGTGGAGCGGGAGCTGCCGCACGCTCTTCCATGGACACCACAGGTTGAACCGGCACCGGCGCAGCGACCTGCGCCCCTTGATTCGGATTGACAGCCGGTTGGGCCGATTGGGGCCCCCCACGATAGAGCAACGAGGCGGTTGTGCCTGGCGTCATTTCAGGACCAGGCGCATAGGGAATATTGGATCGGGCACTTGTGGACGTCGGACCGCTAGCCGGCGCCTGAGTCGTAACCACAACAGCTGGCTGAGCCTGAACCGGCTGGGGTTCAGCATCCGGTTGAACCTGTGTCACGGCCGGCGGGACATCGTGAACTTCTTTCTTGAAGCTTCTGAGCGCCTTGCCGACGCCTTCCCCAACCTGGGGCAAACGCCCCGCGCCGAAAATAATCAGGATGATGGCGAGGATAAGAATGAGCTCAGAAAATCCCAAGGTGCCGAACATTGTGACTCCGCTAGTCCGAGAATCGTATTAGCACGCCCGTGCTGACAGTATTGCTTAAATCTAGCCGCCGCTTTGAGAACGTGTCAAGAAAGAGCTCATCGGAAAGTCTTGAGCTGTGCCGTGACTAGAGAATCGGGATGACTTCTGTTTGAAGTAGTGCGCCGTAAACCATTACCTCTCGATCGGACACGTAGACATCCAGCTCACTCCGGATGCCACGCTCCCCAGGAAGATAGATGCCTGGTTCAAGAGAGAAACAGGTTCGCGGCATGAGCCAGCGTCCGTCCTGAGTCTCCAAGTTGTCGATGTTGGCCCCATTGCCATGCACTTCTTCACCGATGAAATGGCCGGTCCGATGCAGGAAGAAGTCGCCGTACCCGGCGTTCTGAATCACGGTGCGGCAGACATGATCGACTTCCCATCCAAAGGGAAATTGGCCAGACGCTACCCGTTCCCGGACGAAGGCCAGTGCCGCATCGCACCCTCGACGGACCTGGTCGAAAATCATGCGCTGTATGGTGGGCACCCGCATTCCGGTGTACCCCGTCCAGGTAATGTCGCCATACACGGAGCCGGGCGCGGTCCGTTTTGTCCAGAGATCGATCAAAACAAGATTCTCGCGAGTATATTTGGTGTCGAACTGGACTTGGCCGGTCCATAATGCGGCTCGGCGCTAGGGGCATCGACTGCGGTGATGGGCGCGCTGGACGGCGTCATGCCGGCATCGCGAATGCGCGAATGAATGAACTACTGCAGGCCATACTCGGTCAACGCACGTCCCGTCGTAATCGCCGACGCTCCATGCGCAAATGCCTCATCGACAATCCTACGGAGCGCCACAACGGCGTACCGCTCACCGTGTTACAATAGCGGACCATGATACCTGAACGGGTTCCGGAACTGTCGTTGTACCGTGTCACCTTGTTCTTCGGCCCGGAGCCTGTGGAGAAGGAGCCGGGTGTCCTGACCTGTGTATTTAACGTCAAGAAGCGGAGCTGGAAAGCCGGCATCCAAGTGTCTGTCGAGATCGCTCAAGCACACCTGGTGCGGCTAAGCCAGGAGGTTCGCCTTGCCGATCGAATTGCAGGAGTCTTGACGTCATTTGGAACAGAAGCACGTGAAGCCAATCACGCGCGCGTGAACGACCTGTTTGCTCAGGCCGTGACATGGTGTAAGCTGAATCTCTGGCTAGCCGCCGGGCTCGCACAAGAGAATCAGCGCATCCCAGCTACTCAGCTGGTGCAGGAGTTGAACCAGGCCGTTGCCGTTCGTGCGGAGCATGTGATCACGTACATTCTGACAGAACTGGATCTCGTCAATGAACCCCAATCGCCCGCATCGCTCTAAGGAAGGTCTGAGTAATGCACGTTTTCACTCGGAAATCTGTTTCTGGGATGGTCATCACGGCCACTCCCAGGGAACATCTACTGGTCCGGAAGTCTTTTCGTGGGGGGATTACGGCCTAATAACCCACAGGCAGCCTCTGAACGTACGTCGCCTCCGTCCCCGCCACGAGCCGTCGCCGCGCCCGGTCCAGATTCGCCACGCCGCCGCTGACCTAGAGCCCAATGTGGCCTCAGCCCCCGTCTGTTGCAGCAGAGAGTGTCGCCCGTTCCGTGCGGCGCGATCCAGCGCACATTTACGCGAGCCGAATAAATCAGGCCGTCCTTAAGTTGTCAGGGCAGGCGTACTAGTACAAACCCTACTTGTTCCCAATTACGCTCATAAATAGCGCATCATTCCAGGAATGCATTGGGTGAAACCAGAGATTAGGGAGAATATGGAGCGGGAAAAGGGATTTGAACCCTCGACCCTCGCCTTGGCAAGGCGATGCTCTACCACTGAGCTATTCCCGCTTTCAGAAGTCACTACACAATAAGGCAGTCAGATTCTACTGAGCTCACAATACCCTGTCAAGCAATCTGTATCAAAAGAAGATCACCCCAGTGTTGCCCGTCTGCCCACAGGATCACAATTGCTACATATTGGTAACATCATTGACCATTTAATGTCATACGTTAACTTATTGTTTTACGTAATGAAGTATAGTTTAAATCGAACCTTCTGTGATCGATTGCTACGACAAGTAAACATTTATGCAAAATGTATTGATCGAATCATGGACATACGCAGACCATATGATATCTTTATTTTTCTGTATCTTAATGAATGGTTTGAGTGGTAGAATGCATGCCACCTCAACCTGGTTCAATTATTGCTTTAGGATTTCTGGTGGTTTTATTTATCGGGGTGTGTTCAATCAATTGTGCAGCGGGACGTGGTTAGAGTTGACATCGAGCAATCTCGGCAGTGTCAGGATTATTTGGATGTGGATAACGGTTTGATGGTTTGGTGAGGGTTCCGCGAGGCCCTCGAAATCGTAGGAGGTGTCTACAATGTTTTTGTCGCGCAGGCAGTTCTTGAAAGTCTCTGCAGGAACCGTCGCTGCAGTAGCAGTGGCGGATAAAGTCCTGGCGTTGACCGCACTACAGCCGGTCATTGAGGTGGGCAATCCGTTGGGCGACTATCCGGATCGATCATGGGAACGAGTCTATCATGACCAGTACCGGTACGATTCATCTTTCACATGGGTCTGTTCCCCAAACGACACCCATGCATGTCGTGTTCGGGCGTTCGTCCGAAACGGCGTGATTATGCGTGTGGAGCAGAACTACGACCATCAAACCTATGAGGACCTCTACGGCAACCGCGGGACCTTTGCGCATAACCCACGTATGTGCCTCAAGGGGTTTACCTTTCATCGGCGTGTGTATGGACCGTATCGTCTCAAGGGTCCATTAATGCGGAAGGGCTGGAAGCAATGGATGGATGATGGGTCTCCCGAGCTGACCCCTGAAACGAAACGCAAATACAAATTCGACAGCCGCTTCTTAGACGATATGTTGCGAGTTTCTTGGGATACGGCCTTCACCTATGCCGCAAAGGCGATGATCGTTATTGCGACCCGGTACAGCGGCGAAGCTGGTGCGAGACGTCTCCGTGAGCAGGGTTATGCTCCAGAAATGATTGAAATGATGAAGGGAGCAGGAACTCGGTGCTTTAAGCACCGCTCCGGCATGCCCGTGCTCGGCATCGTCGGCAAAATGGGCAATACTCGCATGAACGGCGGCGTCAACGCGCTATTGGACACGTGGATCCGCAAAGTCGGTCCTGATCAAGCGCAGGGCGGCCGATATTGGTCCAATTACACCTGGCACGGCGATCAAAATCCTGCCCATCCTTGGTGGTCGGGTGTGCAAGGATCGGATATCGATCTTTCCGATATGCGCTTCTCTAAGCTCAATACCAGCTGGGGGAAGAACTTCGTCGAAAACAAGATGCCGGAAGCTCACTGGAAGTTGGAGTGTATCGAGCGTGGAGCTCGCGTCGTAGTCATTACCCCCGAATATAATCCAACAGCTTATCGAGCAGACTATTGGATGCCGCTTCGCCCGGAATCCGATGGATCGCTGTTTCTCGGCGCGATGAAAATCATCGTCGATGAAAACATGCATGACACCGACTTCATGAAGTCCTTTTCCGACGCGCCGATCCTTGTCCGCACGGATACCTTGCAGTATCTCGACCCTCGCGACGTGATCGCAGATTACAAATTTCCAGATTTCTCCAAGAGCTATTCCGGTCGCATTCAGTCATTGAAAGCCGAGCACATCGAACGGCTTGGCGGAATGATGGTCTGGGATCTCAACAAGAAGCAGGTTGTTCCACTGCATCGGGAGCAAGTGGGCTGGCATTATGCCAATAGCGGCATCGATGCGGCGCTCAACGGCACGTATCGTGTAAAGCTGCTCAATGGTCGTGAAATCGATGCTATGCCGGTTTGGCAGATGTATATGGTCCATTTCCAGGATTACGATCTGGATACCGTGCATCAAATCTGCCGTACGCCGAAAGATCTGATCGTCCGATGGGCTCGAGACTCGGGTACGATCAAGCCGGCCGCGATTCACAACGGGGAAGGCACCTGTCACTATTTCCATCAAACGATCAATTCCCGTGGTGCGGCGATGGTGCTCATCATCACGGGTAACGTCGGAAAGTTCGGTACGGGTCAACATACGTGGGCCGGTAACTATAAGGCTGGTGCGTGGACGGCCACTCCGTGGTCCGGGGCTGGTCTCGCTGTGCATACGGGCGAAGACCCCTTCAATATTACGCTGGACCCAAATGCTCACGGGAAGGAAATTAAGACCAAGTCCTACTACTACGGTGAAGAAGTCGGATACTGGAACCACGGTGATACTGCTCTCATCGTGAATACTCCCAAGTATGGGCGAAAAGTCTTTACAGGCAAAACCCATATGCCGACTCCAAGCAAATTTCGCTGGGTCACCAACGTGAACGTGCTCAATAACGCCAAACACCACTACGATATGGTGCGCAATGTTGATCCAAACCTCGAATGTTTAATTACGCAAGACGTCGAGATGACGTCGGACATCAATCACAATGATATCGCATTTGCCTGCAATACCTGGGTGGAGTTCACCTATCCAGAAATGACCATCACGGTGTCCAATCCGTGGGTCCAGATTTGGAAAGGTGGAATTCGTCCTCTGTACGACACGCGTAACGACCTTGACACTTTTGCCGGTGTGGCCGCGAAGCTGTCAGATATGACAGGCGACAAGCGGATGCGGGACTACTTCGCGATGGTCTATAGCAATCGCGTGGATGTCTATGTCCAGCGCATGCTCGATGCTTCGAGCACGTTCTATGGCTACTCAGCAGACGTGATGCTGAAGTCCGAAAAGGGCTGGATGGTCATGGTGCGGACGTATCCGCGTCATCCATTCTGGGAAGAAACAAATGAATCTAAGCCGATGTGGACGCGTAGTGGCCGCTACGAAAACTATCGAATTGAGCCAGAAGCGATCGAATATGGGGAGAATTTCATTTCCCATCGTGAAGGGCCGGAGGCCACGCCATACTTGCCAAACGCGATTTTCACGACCAACCCGTATTGCCGGCCGGACGACTACGGTATTCCCATCACGGCGCAGCACCATGACGACAAGACGGTGCGGAACATCAAATTATCATGGCACGAAATCAAGCGCCACAGTAACCCACTTTGGGAAAAGGGATATCAATTCTACTGCGTCACGCCCAAAACCAGGCATCGCGTTCACAGCCAATGGTCGGTGAACGATTGGGTTCAGATCTACGAATCGAACTTTGGCGATCCCTATCGCATGGACAAACGGACGCCAGGTGTCGGCGAGCATCAGCTGCACATCAATCCTCAAGCGGCCAAAGACCGCGGCATTAACGACGGTGACTATGTGTATGTTGATGGTAACCCAGTTGACCGGCCCTACCGGGGATGGAAACCGAGCGACCCCTATTACAAGGTGGCCCGGCTCATGATTCGCGCGAAGTACAATCCAGCGTATCCGTACCATGTCACCATGACGAAGCATGCACCCTATGTGGCGACGGCTAAGTCGGTAAAAGGTCATGAAACCAGGCCGGATGGACGGGCCATTGCGATCGACACAGGGTACCAATCGAATTTCCGTTACGGCGCTCAGCAATCATTTACTCGGAATTGGTTGATGCCGATGCACCAGACTGACTCGCTACCAGGCAAGCACGCCATTGCGTGGAAGTTTAAGTGGGGGTATCAGGTTGATCACCACGCGATTAATACCGTGCCGAAGGAATGTTTGATCCGCATCACCAAGGCGGAAGACGGCGGTATCGGCGCACGCGGTCCGTGGGAACCGGTGCGCACCGGGTTCACACCTGGCCAAGAAAACGAATTCATGATCAAGTGGCTCAAAGGCGAACACATTAAGATCAAGGTATAACCGTAGGTGTCGAGCGATAGGGCGAGGGGCTGAATGCTCCTACCGCCTCACAAAAAGGAGAGAAACAATGCCTGAAGTGTATAACTGGCATCTCGGTCGAAAGATGCTCTATCCCTATGAGGAGCGGCATCCGAAGTGGCAGTTTGCGTTTGTGTTCAACATCAATCGCTGCCTGGCTTGTCAGACCTGTTCCATGGCGGATAAGTCGACATGGCTTTTTTCGAAGGGACAGGAGTACATGTGGTGGAACAATGTGGAAACCAAGCCGTATGGCGGGTACCCACAATTCTACGACGTGAAGATCACCCAACTTATTGAACAAGTAAATCCTGGCGGTCAGGTGTGGAACGTCCGCGTTGGGCGTAAACATCATGCGCCGTACGGAGTCTTTGAAGGGATGACGATTTTTGACGCCGGTGCGAAGGTGGGACAGGCCGCTATCGGCTATATCCCTACGGACCAGGAATGGCGATTCGTGAACATCTACGAAGATACCGCGACATCGATGCGCGCTCTTGTGGAAGGCGTCGACAAAACCGGATTTTCGCGCGACGAGCCCTGGAAAATGACGGGCAGCAGTCTGCCCGAACATGAAACATTTTTCTTCTATCTGCAGCGCATTTGTAACCACTGTACCTATCCAGGTTGCCTGGCGGCCTGCCCGCGAAAGGCCATCTACAAGCGACCGGAAGATGGTATCGTGTTGATCGACCAGAATCGCTGCCGGGGGTACAAGAAATGTGTGGAGCAATGCCCGTACAAGAAACCGATGTACCGGGGCACAACTCGTGTCTCAGAAAAGTGCATTGCCTGTTATCCTCGTATCGAAGGCAAGGATCCATTGACCGGCGGCGAGCCAATGGAAACTCGCTGCATGGCAGCCTGTGTGGGAAAAATCAGAATGCAAAGCCTTGTTCGTATCGGCGAAGATGGTCTGTGGGCTGAAGACCGTTGGCACCCCCTGTATTATGCGATCAGGGTGGAACAGGTCGCCTTACCGCTCTACCCACAATGGGGCACGGAACCCAATGGGTATTATATTCCACCGCGGCACAGCCCACGAGGTTATGCGCGACAGATGTTTGGCCCAGGTGTGGATAACGCAATCGAGAAATACCTTGTGCCGAGTCGCGAACTCTTGGCGGTCCTTCAGCTCTGGAGGGCGAGCCAGCAGATCGTGTTCCGGTATGATGTGATCCCCGGTCCTAAGGTCTTTGAAACCCAGATCCACGGTAAGCGCTTTGAGATGTATAACGACACCGTGCTGGGGTTCAACAAGTCTGGGAAAGAGGTTGCGCGTATTCAGGTTGAAGAGCCGATCTATATCAGGCCGGCTGAACGGGTAACCTGGCTCTAAGTCTGGAGAAGGTCAGTGTTGAACGGGCAGGGTTCCGAAAGGGACCCTGCTCCTTTTGTTTATCCGGTCTTTGGACGCACTCCACACTGTTCCTTTTGCACGTTTGACGGGCGTGAGGGCGGCACTACAGTCCTAGCGAACTACGTGCTTTCTCATTACATGAGGAGTGGTCCTCGTGTGACCTCACAGCCCGAGCCAATCCCTTTCGCGGCCCAAGCCATTCCATTTACCCAATTCCTCGATTCAGGACAGCTCTCCGCGGGATATCTCGCCAGCGAATATGTTGCCGAGCAATTTGTTGAGCGTCTGGCGCACTATATTCTTAGTGTCCATACGGCACGCTATACCATAGCACAGCTTAGCAAGCTTCTCGAACAGCCTGCACCTAAAGCTCAGGTCTTCTTCTTCAAGTGCTTAAAGGAAACGAGTCCAGAGTACTTGAAAGACTTTGCACCCTGCTATTACGGATTCATGAACGAATTCAATTCCGTACTCTTTACCTAACCCCAAATAGTCCTTGTCGTCTTCCTAAATTCATGTATAATTGAACGATCTTGCATGCAAGCCAAGGAGCAGTATGAATCAGTCGCTACAACGGGCCGTTAAAAGTTTCTATAATTTGATCTACGAAGCCCAAACCTTCTCGACTGCGATGGCCCGCATCGACACTGCAGAACAGGAACACTATGCTGGAAGGATTGAAGGTCTCAATTGGGTCCTTGACCGTTGCCAAGGGCTTGAGGACACGGATGCGAACCTCGCAACGGCGTCTCTTCAACGAGTGCTGGGTGAGGTGAAATCAGACTTGGAGCACGAGTTATCCGTGCAACGTCGTGAAAAGGGGCGCCGAGCTGATGGCCGAGAGGCAGCACTGAATTTCGTTGCGGAGTATCTCTCTAGTCTAATCACTGCCACCGAGATCGAAACCGCCAAAACCGCCATCTAATCGACAGCCGCCGTCCACGTATCCATAACCAATACCGATGACGGTGTATCGTCCGACACGAAAGAGGAATTACGAGGATAGGCCTTGATCCTCACAGGTCGGTATAATTAACATATCCAATGTCCTTACCGCCCAGAAGATCCGTCCCTTCTTGGTTACCGGCTACCCAGCACGGCTCAGCAAACCGGAACCGGACTCAACCTGCCGCAGAGACCCAACAGGGGCAATTTCGATCCCTGAATGCCTCTCTCCTCTACTGCCCACGGTGCAAGGTTGCTACGCCGACCCGAGAACGGCTCCTTCTCGTGCTTCCGAGCGGCAATCTTTACGAATATCGCTGTATCCAATGCGGGACGTCCACTGGCTCAAAAACTGATCATCCGCATGGCAAAGGACAGATTCTCAGTCCCTAGCAAGCCTGACGCCGTCGGTTTTTCAACTGTGAGGGCCGCACCATCAAGCATGCACGGAGCCAAGCACTAACAGAGGAGTAGAGTGGGTACGGCTCTAACCGACTTGATCGAGCGGAATCCCTTCTTCAAGCAACATCACCGGAATTCCTTCCCTGATCGGATATAGAATAGTCTGATCGGCGCGGATCAAGCCCCCATCCATTTGTTCAGAAACTGTCTTCGTACTTTTGTTTTTTAGTCCCCCGCGTGCCGCTGCCTCATTCAATTTATGGACGAGGGCGGCATCGGCAAGTGTAACAGGTTGCTTCGTCTCGGGACAGCAGAGAATCGCGAGAAGCTCCTTATCGATCATAATCGTCCCAATCCTTCCGCTGCCCTTATCTATTTTATGAAGGACCCCGTGTCAACCACCTGAATTGATCATAAAGTACGGCCCCCTGGAGCGCAAGCCAAGTTTCGCACAATCCTCCCATTGCCTGCTTCAAGTCTGGTACACTCCCGTCACGACTTAGCTCTCGCCATGACTACGATGCTTTGGAAAACCTTTCTCGCAGGAATCGCGATTGTGGTCCCGACGTGGGCGACCATCTTGATTCTCTGGACACTGTTTACTGCTCTCGATAATGTTGTGGACAGCCACATGTCGGATCCCATTCCCGGAATAGGATTTCTGCTGCTCCTCGGTCTTCTCATCATCAGTGGCATCGTAACCGACCACGTGATCGGTGAACGTCTAATGAAGCGCGTAGAGGCGCGTCTTGAGCGAATCCCGCTCGTCAAGAGTATCTATCTCACGTTAAAAGGCATGACAGATATCCTGAATTTCCGTTCCCGGTTCGGCAAAAGTAGCGTCGTGACCTTTCCCTTTCCCCGTGACGGATTGTGGGCCCTTGGTTTCGTGATGGGGGTGGCGCCCCACGCCATCCAAGTCGTGCCGACTGCCAACCTGCTGATGGTGTTTGTGCCGACCGCCATCCATCCGTTTACAGGCTACCTTGCCTTCATTCCAGAACCGCAGGTCCGCCCAATCAACCTGCCTTCGGAGGAGGCCATAAAATTGCAATTCTCCGCAGGCCTCTACAAAGCGCCAGCGGGTTGGCTCAATGCACCGCCATCCCATCCCTAATGCGTCTATGCCGTCCACCCCATACATCCACGTCAGACAGGCTGGACCACACGATACCGAGGTATTGGTCGGCTTTAGTGCCGCCATGGCATGGGAAACGGAAGGCCGCAGACTTGACCTCGCCAGACTTCGCAAGGGGACGTGCAGCATGTTGGCATCGTCTGAGCGGGGGTTCTTTATCGTCGCTGAATATCACGAAGATAGTCTCCATCGCCCCGTTGGCCAACTGATGATTACGTTTGAGTGGAGCGACTGGCGGAATGGAACCTTCTGGTGGGTGCAGAGCGTGTATGTCGATCCCGCCTGGCGGCGACGAGGGATCTATCGGTCTATGCATCAGCATATTGTTGACAAGGCCACAGCTGATCCAACCGTGTGTGGAATACGGCTCTACGTCGAGCAGGATAATCAAGCGGCGCAGAATGTCTACCAGCGCGTTGGCCTTGCTGCGTCGGGGTACCGGGTCTATGAACAGGATTTTGTGTTGCCCAAAACGATTGATCAGCCTTCTACAGCAAGTGAATAGGAGGAACCATGCTCGTCAGAATATCCGTGCTGCTTCTTGTCGGAGTAAGCCTTCTCATCAATGGCTGTGTCCTCAGCCGCGGGCGAGTTGGAAACCCCATCCAAGAGGAAAGCCTCAGCCAAATCGAAAAGGGAAGCAGCAAAAAAGAATTGGTGGTGACGCTCTTAGGAGCTCCCGATCGAATGGTCGTCGGCAACGACAAGGATATTTTCCACTACTACTACTACGATGGAAAATCTCCCGGGCTTATCTTACTGGTGTTCAACATCCTGAGCGTGAATGTCAGAAGTGATAATCTCTATGTGTTCTTTGATAAGCAAGGGATCGTACAGGATGTCATCTACGGCAAGCGGACGCCGGAAGTCGATTTCACGCTGCGCCCCTGGGGGAAATAGGTCAACCATGAACGCACCATATGCCCGTCTTCTGCTGATCTTCATGCTCTGTCTGGGCTTGTGGGGCTGCGCAGTACGACGGATCGACTTCAACACACCGATCACACCAGAGGACCTGTCCTTTATCACGGCCGGCAAAACCACCTTGCATTACGTCGTGGATCGTTTAGGCGCGCCGGAAGAGATTACGGCTGTGTCCGATCAGTTTCTTGCAGAATTCAAGTGGAGCACGACGCGTTCCTCATCGCTCAATTTAGGGTATCTGTTTCGAATCGTATCTCCCGTGGCCCCCACGATGACCCTATCCGGGACAGGAATCAACATGCAACGTCTGCTTATCCTCTGCGATGACCGGCTCATCGTACGGTCCTATGCCTTTGGTTTGACGGATGAACATGCCTTCTTCGAATTCTGGCCGTTTTAGCCGTAAGGATGGTTGACATGCACCAACCACAATTGCCGCCAGGCGGTTCCCCCGCTATAATGTTGGGTCATGGGGCCGGATTCTTCCGATACGCATTCGTCTCGACCACCCAACACTGCGCATCCCTCTTACCTCCACGCCTTCAAGGATTCGGAATTCCTCGAACGGGCCGAGCTCCGGCCGATTCGAATCGGGCTCGAATTGTTGAAACCTGAGCTCATCCAACGCGAGGAGCAGATTCATTCGACCGTCGTCGTCTTCGGTAGTGCGAGAATCCATGAACCGATGGCTATAGAGCAGGCATTACGGGAGGCCGAAGCCGAAGTGGCGCAGACTCCGGACGATCCAGCCATCCAACGGAAAGTAGCGATCGCACGGCGGCAAATCGCCCTCTCCAAATACTACGACGTGGCTCGCGAGTTTGGGCGGCTAGTCTCATCCATGTGCCAAGTCGATGGCCATTGCAATTATGTCGTGGTCACCGGCGGGGGACCCGGGATCATGGAGGCGGCAAACCGGGGGGCGGCGGATGTCCAGGCCAAATCGATCGGTCTCAATATCACGTTGCCGCACGAACAGCACCCCAATCCCTACATTACCCCGGCGCTCAGTTTCCAGTTTCGCTATTTCGCCATCAGAAAAATGCATTTCCTGATCCGGGCCAAGGCGCTGGTCGCCTTTCCGGGTGGATTCGGGACGCTTGACGAACTGTTTGAAACCCTGACGCTGTTGCAAACCGGCAAGATCGACCAAGTGATGATCGTGTTGGTGGGCCGTGAATTTTGGGAGAAGCTCGTCAACTGGCAGTGGTTGGCGGATAACGGGCTGATCTCGCCTGCTGACTTGAATTTATTTCACTATGCCGAAACGGCCCAGGAAGCCTGGGACCTGATCGCACGCCACAACGGAGTACTACCTTCATGAAACTCTCGTTCTACGGTGCTGCTCGTTCAGTCACCGGCAGTCGGCATCTGTTGGAAGTCCCAGGATTTCGCATACTGCTGGATTGCGGACTCTTTCAAGGGCGACGTGAGGAAGCGGCTCGACGAAATCGTGATTTTGGGTTCGAACCGAAGTCTCTGGGAGCGGCCCTCCTCTCGCATGCGCATATCGATCATTCCGGTGCCTTGCCCATGTTGCCGCGACAGGGGTTTTCGGGGAAGGTCTATCTTACCAGAGCATCGGCCGATCTTGCGGGCATCATGCTCGAAGACTCGGCGCGTGTGCAGGAATCTGACTGCCGGTATGTCAACAAACAAGAGCGCAGGCGCGGGAAGACCTGTATTCAACCCTTGTACAACGGCGATGATGTACAGAAGATCGTCCGACGGTTTGAGGGCGGGCGCTATGGCGATCAGCTGAAGCTCGCGCCTCGAGTTACGGCGTCATTTCATGATGCCGGTCACCTTCTGGGGTCAGCCGCCATCCGCGTGAAATATACGGCGCGTGGGAATACCACCACTGTCTTGTTCAGTGGTGACTTGGGGCGATCCCATATGCCGATCCTTCGCGACCCCGAGCCTCCGCCACCCTGCGATGTGCTCATTCTGGAATCTACGTATGGTGACCGTGTCCACGAACAAATCGGCGAGGAAATGAAGAAGAAAGCTCAGGACTTGATTGCGCATGCGCGAGAGCACAAAAGCAAGATCATCGTCCCGGCCTTCGCCGTAGGCCGCACACAGGAATTGATCATGCGGATCAAAGAATTGGTAGGGGAGGGGCGTGTCGATCCTATTCCGATTTATATCGATTCACCACTAGCTAGCAAAGCTACGGAGGTCTTCAAGCGGCATCCTGACTGTTATGACGACGAAACCATGAGGAGGGTTTCGTCCGGCGGCGACGTCTTCGCGTCCCGTTACATCCACTTCGTCTCTTCTCCGGAGGAGAGTAAACGACTGAACGCCATGCGTGGACCTTGTGTCATCATTGCTTCATCGGGCATGTGCGAAGGCGGGCGGGTCATCCACCATCTGAAGCATGCCATCCAAGATGAAGCGAACGTCATCGTCTTGGTCAGCTTTCAGGCGGAACATACGTTGGGACGCAAGCTTGTCGAAGGCTGGGACGTCGTCCCGATCTTCGGTGTCCCGACCCCGCGGCGTGCGCAGATCGTCAAATTCAACGGCATGTCGGCCCACGCCGACCGCAATGATCTACTCGCCTATGTGCGAGCCATTGATCCTCTGCCTAGTACCATCTTCGTCGTGCACGGTGAAGAAAAGCAGGCCCTCTCTCTGAGTGCAGCGATTCAAGCGGAACACTCGAAGATCGATGTGCGGATTCCCTATCACGGCAGTACGCATGAAGTCTAGTTTCCGGCACGTGGGCCATGTGGCGCTGTGGGTTTGTACTGCAGCGGTACTGTGTGGCTGTCTCTCCTCGGCGGCAGCAGAATCCACACAAGAGCGTCAACGAATCCGAAACCTCGGTATCGTCATCGGCAATTATCCAACAGGTTTGCTCAATGCCATCACTGACGTGGCCGGAGTGAAGGTTGGGCATCAGACGCTCATACGAGGAGACGGAGCACTCAAACCGGGACAGGGGCCAGTCAGGACTGGCGTGACGGTGATCATCCCCCGCGACGATGTCTGGCACAAGAAAGTGCCGGCCGGCGTGTTTGTCCTGAATGGGACCGGTGAGATGACCGGACTCTCGTGGATTGCGGAATCTGGATTTCTGGAATATCCGATTGCTCTCACGAACACGCTGAACGTTCCACGTGTCGCGAACGGCGTGATGAGCTGGATGATCCAACGATATTCCGAGATTGGCATTACCGACGATACCCTCACACCGGTTGTGGCGGAGTGCGACGATGGACGGCTGAACGACATCCAAGGCCGTCACGTGTCCGAGCGGGATGTAATGGTTGCGCTTGATGGCGCGACCGGCGGCCCGGTGAAAGAAGGGGCGGTCGGTGCTGGTACCGGCATGGTGTCTTACGGATTCAAGGGGGGGATCGGCACAGCCTCCAGGAAATTACCGGACCAAGAAGGCGGATATACCATTGGGGTATTGGTCAATGCCAACCATGGTAGACGGTCTGAACTGATTGTGAGCGGCGTGCCGGTGGGCAAACTGTATGATCCGCAACTCCATGCACAGCAACAGTCGCAGGCCCTGTTGCCAGGCCAGAGCGAGGGGTCCATCATCATTATCGTCGCAACCGACGCCCCACTAGATGCCCGGCAGCTGACCAGATTGGCCAAGCGGGCCGCGCTCGGTTTGGCCAGGACCGGTTCCACAGCTCGTCACGGGAGCGGCGACTTCATCCTGGCCTTTTCGACTGCCAATGTGATTCCTCATTACCCGAAAGAGCACACCTATCCCCTGACTCAGCTGGCCGATACGCACCTGAATCCGCTCATCTCCGCGACGGTTGAAGCGACGGAAGAAGCGATTCTCAACGCCCTCACCATGGCGACGACCGTCGTCGGTAGAGACGGGAATCGGGTTGAAGCGATTGACCTCCATCGGGTGAAAGGCTTCTTGTCTGGCTCGATTCGGAATTGAGCGATGATTTCGAACGAGACAGCCGGCCATGGGAACGATAGGCGCTTGCAATTAGAGCGTCCCTCTCGTTATCCTTCAGCCAACTTGTGAGGAGAAAAAACTGATGAGCGAGTATCAAATTGGCGGGGGGCTGCAACTCCAGACAGCTGCCCAGAAGACCGAAGCCTTCGCCGCGTTCCTCAAATCACGGATGATCCACGCGCTGGAAACTCAGGACCCGACGGAACTGCACTACCTTCTCGCACAAGTCGACGACTACCATTCCTACCTGTGGCGCTACTACAAGAAATTGTCACAGGACCAGTCCCAACACATGAGTCTGGATGTCTGACCGTACGAAATAACCTTCGCGCAGCTATGCCGAGCGTCTCTTCTTCATCGTCGTCTCAGCCCGGTGCGCTACGCTTTGCGACGGCCCTGTCCACACAATCCGATACGGAGAAGGCGGCTGGCGAGCTGGCCGATGACATGCAGGGTAAGTTTGGCATGGCACCGATCGATCTGGCCTGCCTGTTTTTCTCGGTACACCATGCCATGAGAGCCGACATGCTCGCGGCGGCGATCAGTCGCTCCCTTCGTCCGCGGTTCCTTATGGGATGCAGCGGGGAAGGCATCATTGCGGGTGCCGAGGAGCTGGAAACGGCGTCGGCCGTAACCCTCTGGACCGCTTCGTTGCCGGATGTGGCGCTGGACCCGATTCGCGCATCGTTTTCGCCGACACAGGACCAGTTCCGGTTGTCCAATTGGCCCGATTTCAACGGAGAAGATGCTTCGTTGCTCGTATTGGCCGATCCGTTCACCACGCCGATCCAAGAAATGCTAAGCCTGCTCGATGAACGGTATCCGGGAGTCAAAGCTATCGGGGGGCTCGCCGGTGGGGGACATGGAGTGGGTGAGAATCGCCTGATTTTCCACGATGAGGTCCTGACCGGTGGGTTGGTAGGGGTACGGATCTCGGGTCCCGTGGACATCCGTCCGGTCATTTCTCAGGGATGCCGGCTGATCGGCGACCGGTTCGTCGTCACCAAAGCCGAGCACAATCTCATTCATGAGCTTGGCGGGGTCCCAGCCCTAGAACGGCTACAGACGGTGTTCGAATCCTTGCCGGAAGAGGACCGGCGTTATGCCCATCGAGCGGTGCATGTTGGCATCGTCATCGATGAACATCGCGATCGGTTTGAGCGAGGGGATTTTCTCGTCCGAAATCTGGTCGGCGCCGACCAAACGACCGGAGCCGTTGCCATCGGCGACATCGTGCAAGAAGGGCAAACCGTGCAATTTCAACTTCGTGATGCGCAATCGGCCAGCGAGGATTTGAACGCATTGCTGGCGGCTGACCGAGCTGCGCATCGGCATCCTCCCCTCGGCGCGCTCCTGTTCAGTTGCTGCGGCAGAGGACGGGGCCTGTTCGGACGACCGCACCACGATGCGACGGCCACGGCGGAACGGCTTGGCGCGATCCCTCTTGCGGGATTTTTCGCGCAAGGCGAGATCGGACCGGTCGGCGGACGGAATTTCCTGCACGGGTACACAGCGAGCATGGCGCTCTTCGCCGAGCGAGAGCAGTAATCTATCTGGTTCAAGCCGCCTCGGACCATACCAGACAGCGTGAGGAGGAGATCGTATGACGTCACTCTATCGTGCAGCACTCACCGCGATGTTAGTCCTGACATCATCTTTTGGAGTAGGAGGTTCCATGGCCGAAAATAATCAGCAAATCACAACGCCATCTGGGCTCAAATATGTCGATCAAGTGGTCGGCACAGGAGACGCAGCCGTGGCCGGCAAGACCGTGAGTGTCCATTACACCGGTTGGTTGGAGAACGGGAACAAGTTCGATAGCTCCGTCGATCGGGGGCAACTCTTTTCGTTCCCCCTGGGGGCTGGGCGTGTGATTAAGGGCTGGGATGAGGGGGTGCAGGGGATGAAAGTGGGAGGCAAGCGCAAACTTACGATTCCATCCGATTTGGGCTACGGATCGCGCGGCGCTGGCGGGGTGATTCCACCGAACGCCACGTTGATTTTTGACGTGGAGTTACTCGGAATACGTTAACAGGCTCCAAGCTAACAAGCTGACAGATCTGATCCGATATACGTGCAAGCCTTCTAGAGTGCGCACTTATCAGCAAGAATCATCATGCAGCAGACTCCGCTTATTGCCCAGCATCGCGCCGCCGGCGCTAAGCTCGTGGACTTCGCCGGCTGGGAAATGTCCATCCAGTACAGCGGCGTGGTGGATGAATATCACGCCGTCCGCAGCAGAGCCGGTCTCTTCGATGTGAGCCATATGGGGCGGATCAGCGTATCCGGCCCAGGCTCCGTCGGGTTTCTTCAGTATGTCTCGACGAATGATATCTCCAAGATTTCCGTCCGCTCTTCTCAATATTCGATGGTCTGCAATCCCCACGGCGGCATCAAGGATGACATCTTTATCTATCATGTGAAACCGTACGAGTTTCTTGTCTGCGTCAATGCCTCGAATCGAGAGAAGATCGTTGCGTGGCTGTTAGAAAAGGTCGCCCATGTGCAAGGCTGCACCATCAGGGATTGTTCAACGGAGCTGGCACAAATTGCCGTGCAAGGGCCCCTCTCTCGTGAGCTGTTGATCGCGATCGGCATAACCGATGTGGTCGACCTCAACGTTCGGCAGTGTCTCGAAGTCACCGCGTTCGGTGGGACGGTTGTCGTGTCACGGACGGGGTATACCGGAGAACTGGGGTATGAACTGTACCTTCCTGCCCACCTAGCATCCTCGGCCTGGGAAGAGCTGATGAAAGTCGGCCGCCCGCTGGGGCTCAAGCCGGCAGGGTTAGGCGCGCGCGACTTGCTGAGGCTGGACATGGGCTATCTCCTGTATGGAAACGATATCAGCGAAGATGTTAATCCACTTGAAGCGGGGGCTGAGTGGGTGGTGAATTTTGAGAAGGGTGAATTCGTCGGTCGCGCAATGCTGTGGGCTCAACGGACACAGGGGCTGACACGTCGATTGGTGGGGTTTGAATTGCTTGAAAAAGCCGTCCCACGGCATGGCTTCACCATCCTGTCAGGCGATCCACCGGGCCAATCTATCGGCGAGGTCACGAGTGGCAATCTGTCACCGTCCCTCCAGAAAGGGGTTGGCTTGGGCTATGTGCCGCCACGCTATGCTGAGCCTGGGACGACGATTCTGATCGACATTCGGGGGAAATCAGTTCCGGCAAAGGTGGTCAAGCCGCCGTTCTATAAAAAGCCGGTGAGGCGTGAAAGGTAAGGGGTGATACGGGATGGGGAGCGATCCTCTTAAGGCGAGAACCATCTATACAGGCAAAGTTGTCACGCTGAACATCGACACGGTTCAATTGCCGAACGGGGTGACGGTGGATCTTGAGACGATCCGCCATCCCGGCGCCGCGGCGGTCGTTCCAGTGAAGGATGATGGGACCGTCGTGTTGATCAAACAATTTCGTCATGCGGCAGGAGGATTCATCTATGAAATTCCTGCAGGAAAACTCCATCCCGGCGAGGATCCCGTGCATTGTGCTTCACGGGAATTGGAGGAAGAGGTCGGCTATCGGGCCTCGTTGTTCGAGTTACTCTCAAGCATCTTGACGGCGCCGGGATTCGCCGACGAAGTGATTCATGTCTATCAAGCCACCGGGCTCACGAAAGGCTGGCAGCAACTGGATCGTGACGAAGTGTTGGATGTAATAGAAATGCCGCTCGCAGAAGCGGTGGGGAAAATCGCGGATGGAACGATTCGAGATGCAAAAACGATCGTAGGACTGCAGGCAGTCTATCTTAGAACTCACCGATGATCAAACGACTGGGGGCCTTCCCAATGGGAAGGCCCCCAAGCCAACTAGCCTCGCCAATTGGGCTGGAATTACTTGCCCTTCTCTTCCTTCTTCTTCTCTTCGCCGTACACCACCTTGCCGCCCTTCTTCTCTTCCTTCTTCTTGTCGTCACCCGCGAACGCCGGCATGGAGAACGTCACTGCCACTGCCACTGCCATGACTGCCATCAATAGACGCTTCATAACGATATACCCCCATCAAGATTGTAATAGTGTGTGCCGCTCATTAGGCACTTATGATAAGTGAAGCAAGTTTGATGCCGAAGAATAATGGTTGGCAGTGAAGAAGATTTATTAGAACAGTCAATAGGTTACGTCTCGCTCTAATGATCTGGCGAATGAATTTTCCTGCAAGCGTCTGTGGCGGAATGGCCTGGGCCCAACTAAACGGTCTCAGAAAACAGTCAGCGGATACCCTAAAAACCCTCGACCTCAGCTCCGGAAAGAAGCCCGTTCACAGCGATCAAGAATCGTGTTATCTTCAACCCCCGCAAGCGTCAATCGTCAACCGCAAGGAGCACGAATACTTATGTTGCTGGAAGGGAAAAACGGTCTGGTGATCGGTGTAGCGAACAAGCACAGCATCGCGTGGGCCATTGCTCAGTCTGTGGCCAGCCAGGGAGCGCGGCTCCTATTTAATTATCAGAATGAGCGCCTGAAGCAAAACGTCGAAGAACTCGCCGCCACGGTGTCGGGGGCCAAGGCCTTCGCCTGTGATGTGGGGAGCGACACGGAGATCGCGTCCCTGATGCAGCAAGTGCAGAAAGAGTTCGGGCGGCTCGACTTTCTCGTGCACTCACTGGCTTTTGCACCGCGAGAAGAGCTCATGGGCCAGTTCATCAATACGACACGCCAGGGCTTTGCGACGGCGTTGGACGTGAGTGCCTATTCCCTGGTTGCCGTCGCACGCGCGGCGATGCCGCTGATGACCGAGGGGGGCTCCATCGTGACGCTCAGCTACCTGGGTGCGGAACGAGTCGTGCCTCATTACAACGTCATGGGTGTCGCCAAGGCGGCGCTTGAATGCTCCGTTCGCTATCTGGCCTACGATCTGGGCCCGAAGAATATCCGCGTCAATGCCATTTCCGCTGGGCCGATCAAGACGCTTGCCGCCCGCGGAGTGTCCGGCATCAGCAAGATGATCGATCATCATAAGGAATTCGCGCCCCTGCGGCGGCCGACGGAGCAAGGCGAAGTCGGGGACACAGCGCTGTTTTTGGTCAGTTCGCTGGGGCGGGGTATTACCGGAGAAGTCATTTATGTGGACGGGGGATACAATATCGTTGGGTTGACGGCCTCGGAGGCATAGCGCCTTGCGTATTTAAGACCGGGGTGTGGCATCGGGCTTGCTGATCTGATCCCTCTTGTTTGAGCCGTGCACCGTCTTACTAGCCGGAAAACAGCTGACAGCATGCAAATAGGTTCTAGACTCATCATCGCAAGCGTCGTGGGTGCAGCCTCATGCTCTTGGCGGGCATCGCGTCGGCCGGTGATGCCGCACAGGCTTTGTCCCGGCAAGCGCAGCCCCACGCCGCTCAGACCATCTACGCGGTGCATCGTTGACGTGCCTCTCACGGCGGTACCCGGTTCTGGACTTGGTGAGAGGCGATTCAGTCCTCAAGTCTTCTCCTGAGTGCCTTAAGCCGCCCTTGTTGTTTCTTCCTCTCAATCCGCCTATTTTCCGAGGCCTTCGTCGGTTTCGTCGGTCTGCGAGCCTTGCGTGGAATCGTGACATTGTGAATCAAGAGGCGTAACCGCTCCAGGGCATCCTCGCGGTTCCGTTCTTGCATGCGATGCTGCTGGGCCTTGATCGTGACGATCCCGTCTTCTGAAATGCGGCGATCTTTCAAATGCAGCAGGGCGTCCTTGTAAAAAGGCGGCAGAGAAGAAGCGTTGATGTCGAATTGTAAGTGGATCGCGGTCGACACCTTGTTGACGTGCTGTCCCCCGGCGCCCTGCGAGCGGATCGCGTGCACGTCGATCTCATGATCCGGGATGGCAAGCGATGAGGATATCCGCAGCATGGCGAGTAGCTAGCACAACCAGGAGACGAGCGCAATCTCAGGCGCCGGACAAGCCGCCACACCAAGTTTTCCACTGGCGTTTCTCATAGGGGAAGAGGTACAAGGTGTACTTTAAATTACGGTATTCACGACTGTTTGTGACAAAATTGCCAAACTGCGTCGTAAGATCGGCGCGCAGGCCGTGTCTCGATTGTCGGGACCAGAAGTCCGCTAAGGGAGGAGGTATATCGTCTCCAACAGCCAATCAACGGGGGAGCAGATGGACGCAAGGCATGGCCACGGCAGCTGTCGCATGGAGCCTGCTGAGTGGAGGACAAGCGTTGGCCCAGTCCTCCTCGACCTTCAGCCAGGACTTCCGGGTATGGTCTCCCGTTTTTCTTACCGTGAAATTACCGTCGTCCTTTCTTGCCCATCTGGAAATCCAGCCCCGCTTCGCCGATCTGGATGAAGATGGCCGGATCGATCAGCTGATCCTTCGTCCGGCAGTCGGCTATCAATTGATGGAGCATCTCTCCATCTGGCAAGGCTATGCTTGGGTCGGCAACTATAATCAGAACCATACCCCGCCGCAATCGCCTTTCTTCGAAGAAAGCCGCATCTATCAGCAAATACTCTATGCGCGGAAGTTCGAAACGTTCAAAATATCGAGCCGCACACGCTTGGAGGAGCGCTGGATCGAACATGTGGATGGCACGGCCGTGCGATTCCGAACGGCACTGCGTGGAATGTATCCCCTTCCCATGGCACCGGACTGGGCGCTGGTCGCCACTGATGAAATTTTCATCCATCTCAACACCGTCGGCTCGCGCGGCCCAGCGGCTGGATTTGATCGGAATCGCTTCTTTGCCGGTATCAACCGGACCTTTTCAAAGCAGTTCAATATGGATGTGGGATATCAGAACGAATTAGTCAACAGCCGGACGATTCCCGACCTGGCCAACCAGATGAACCACGTCGTGCTCGTGCAGTTCTTTGTCACCCTGTGAGCAAGGGCTGGAACACTAGGTACGCTTACCGGAGTTCCGGCAGACGGTCGATGATGCGCAATCGCACGTCGTCGCCGAGTTGGATCTGCACCATCTTCGTGGAGAGATTGTCGCGGATCTGCTGGACTTCTTGGACGATGAACTGCAAGTGCCCCCGCACCGTTCTACCAAGTGATAGAGCAGCAGGGTCGTGAGATAGTGCACCTCTTCGTCGTTCACATGTTCACTGCAATTGAGAGTTTGTGGCATCGCAACTATCCCGCCAAATCGTGGTGAGAGAACCTTATCGCCGAACCGCCGGTTGTTCCCCAATGCCCCAAACGTAGGGGGCTTGCCATTGGCAAGGCATTAGATCATGCAGTCATTCTGATCCAGTCTCCGGTAGTTATCGCGCGCGAAAATGACTGGAGCCGACCTCGGTCGAGGCCGGCTCCGGTTTATATGCGGGTACTGATCAAGCGTGAAGCAGCAGGAAGCCTGACTGGTCCGCTATTCGTCATGCGGCACAGCGGATGAATGGTGGCTGGTAATCAGCCACTGTGTGCCATTCCACTTGTAGGTGAACGTGTACCGCGCTTTGATTTTGGCTCCGGTTTTCTGGAAGATGAAGGTGTAAAGCC
>Ga0194121_10002929_pt1 | contig 26416 bp, 25 predicted proteins | sample TA2MahCa50mmetaG_FD_148609 | JGI IMG/M metagenome (GOLD analysis project Ga0194121, IMG submission 148609) | Freshwater microbial communities from Lake Tanganyika, Tanzania - TA2015020 Mahale Deep Cast 50m | ecosystem: Environmental > Aquatic > Freshwater > Lake | place: Tanzania: Lake...
TGAAAATCATTATTTTGAATGTCTAATGGAATGGAAATAGAAGTGTTTTCCAAAACGGAAACAGCGCTAGGGCTTGAAAATGATGCGGTGTAGGGAATAGCGTTGACTAAGGGAAGCAAAATAAGTGAGGCTAAAACAAATCCAATAACTTTCAATCCAGCATACATATTAGTTTCCTCCAATCACGCGATTTTTGATGCGTGCAACTAAAGCGATTCCCAAAATGACAACAATGACAATCAACAATGCATCCACCCAACCCAAACTGGAAAAAAATGGAAGCGATGTGAATGAAGCAAATGAAAACAATCCCGTGGGGGTGTGGGAATTAAACAAAGGAGGATTCTTCATCCGCAATGTAAGCGGAAAACTTTTTTCTCCCGCCGAAGAAACCACGCGAATTTGAGCCGAATACACATCTCCCATGCTAAATGATTGAGATGGAATTAATTGTAAATCAACTGTTTTGGAATCGCGCTTAGCAATGGATGCGGGGGCGTTTGGGGGAACAATGATGGAAAAAGGACCATCCGCGACAAACTTGAGAGACATGGAAGCGTTGCTCGTATTGGTTACGGCCAAAGGAAATTTCACGGGAGCATTTCCAGAAAAAATAACCTCATTGGAATTAGCCTCTATGGTAAAAGCCCGCACAAATGTGAGGGCGAGGAAGAAAGACAAGACGATGATGACGAGCTTGGCACCGTTGGACACGCGGCGTTTCTTGGGAACAGGTTGTGAGGACATGGGAATAGGCTCATTCACTAATTCATGTGAATAATAAGAATAGGGCCTATCTTTTATTTAAAGCGAGCGGAAACCAATATATATGGGTTACGATGCTTGACGAGTATATTGACGTAAATGGGATAAACGCCCAAATTATGCACTTTAACGAGGAGGTTTCCACTTCCTCTCGAGCAGGCGCCGCAGAATCCACCTTTCCAGGGGTTAAAACCATCCTTTTAGCCCACGAAAAAGGCTTTGTATTAGCCATCGTGGAAGGAATCAAAAAAGTAGACACGCAAGCCATTGCCCTAATACTTGAAACGAGCAACGTGAGATTAGCCACCCCCCAAGAAGTGGAAAACGTCACCGGATACGAAGTAGGGGGAGTGCCGCCCATTTCAGTATATGGAACACCCACCCTCATTGACGAAAATGTGATGAAACACGCATGGGTGTTGGCAGGCGGAGGAGACAAATTCTCATTAGTCAAAATTCAAACACGCGACATTTTAGAACACGCATTCGAGGCGCGCGTGGAAACGATTGCGCGCTAAAAAAAAAGTTTTGGAGTGCTAAAAAAAATTAGCACCCATACCACGTACAGCTAATGTAAAAATCATCATTTCCGTAGGAAATCTGCAAACCCGAATGGACGGGCATTCCGTAATAGGATCCCGAAACGTAATGACCAGGATAGGATGGGGAAACATACGTGGTGTAGCCGGAACCATAATAGTAATTAGGAACGGCATACGAACCGGAACCATATCCAAACGGATACATGCGTCCGCCACCCATCACGGGGTAACCGGAGTTGGGCATGTACGCATTATAGGTCCAACCCGAATACGGAGATGAGGGAACGTAAACCGAACCCGCGTAAACTTGATTGGTATTCCACGTGTCTGCGACTAAAGGCCAAGCGAACACGCTTGAAGCGAATAAAGTGAAAATGAATCCAATGGTGGAGAGTTTGAGGAAGTTCATACACACATTATGTAGCGTATAAGTATAAAATGCGAGTGGATTTGTCTCAGACTAAAAACGTCAATCAGAGAAAAAAATAGAAAAAGAAAGTATGGGTTCCTGCAACGCAGGGACCCTAACTTCCGCGCAGCCGCAGGTTGTCGGCTTAGAAGTCAAAAGGCTTGACTGTCTTTCGTCCGCCTTGAGCGCATCGCTCGACGGCGCGCTTAATGACTTTCTCGACTTCTTCGTTCAACGCATCATAGGCATCTGAACTCATCATCATGTCTTTTCCGCGAATAAAATCCGCAACCTTACTCTTGACAATGAATGTTTCGCTAGCCATAGTGTATTCCTCCCAATCCTTGCCCGATCAAGGAATAACCCCCGAATATGGGCACCTGTAGAATGAGGCCCTCCCCGACTATATAAGGATTAACCCATAAAAGGCCTCAAAATGGCATTTTAGGGGCAAATTTAGAATTCTGGAAAAAAAAACGCCAACGAAAAAGAGTGGTGCCATTTATTGGCACCACGAAACCGACCCGCCAGATGGATAATGGCGTTGCGCCGTCCGTGTGCCCATCACTCATCATGGTATCAGAGCGTTGCATGTCGTCATTCGGCCAACTACACACACGCACGCGGGCTAAAAATCCATCCCTCAAATAGGGGGTCGTTCGACTAAGGAAGACAAATCATTCTTGGACGAAGAAGGAATGCCCGCCTCAGAGCCCGTGGCTGATAGAATAGGCTTGTAGCCAAACGTGTCATAGTATTGTAACAGTTTGAACAAGTATGCCGCGGCAATGAATCCCACAATCTCCATGACCGTGAAAATAAATCCCGCGACCAATGAAAAGAACCAACCCACCGTTAATGGAACGGCAAAAAATAATCCGGCTAAGAAGACACGCAACAAGCGTTCGCGCTGCTTGTAAATGTCCGCTCTCACGCGGGTAAACACGCGGCGAAAAACCATATCGGATGCAATTCCCGCGAGGACGCATAACCCAATAAATATCGCATGAGCACTCGGTCCCGTAACGTCTACTATCTCATTCACGGAATAATACACTTGATTAGAGAAACCCCCCACGGTTTCCACCACCACTTTGGGAATAACGATGGGCGTTCCTCCCACGATGACATTCCCATTCTCATCTGTGTCAATCAAATCATCAATCGATGGAATAACACCACCCCCGCCGCCACCGCCACCACCAGCGCCTCCACCACCGCCACCGCCACCATTTCCGCCGCCTGGAGGAACGGTGGGTCCGGAAGAAATACTAAACGAAAAAGAAGGATTGGATGAATTACCATACACGTCTAACGCGTTCACCGCCACCAAAACTGTTCCACTTGAAATATTCCCCGGGAATGGTGCCGTACAAACAGACGTTTGACCATTTGGCGTGCATGCGGCGGGAACAGAATTCCCATTAATGGTAACGACTTGCGAAGCAATCCCCGAAAAATCACGCAGCGTAAATGAAACTTGTGCGGGAGGTGAAGAAATACTTCCGGAAGGGGATGATTGAGTGATGATAGGACCCACCGCGTCAAACGTGACTTGATTAACCGTGGCAACGGCACCCAACCAACCATCCTGCATGGCCGAAAACGTGAGCACGTACACGCCCTCCGGGATGGAAGAAGTAGGAACAAATGAAAACGTACAATTGTAATCCGCACCCAATTTCACACAACCCGCTTGAGTAGTACCAAACAACGAAATAGGATATGTCCCCAACGAAGGAGCATTACCACCGGATTGACCAGCAATACTCAACGAAAGGGATTGAGCAAACCGCGGATTCGTCACACTCAAAACGAATTGCCGCGTAGAGGGACCCGTCCACTGAGCTAATGGAGCAGGAGATTGAACTATCACCCCTGCTTGGGAAACATCTAATGTAATTTGGCCAGGAGTTGAAACAAGAGTTGAATTGCCCGATGAATCACGCACAACTAATGTAAGATAATACACGCCATCCGGAACCGATAATTGAGTCGTAGGATCGAATAATGGCAATTCAATCGTGCACAATTCCGTGGTAAAAAAACCATTGCTCCCCGTACACGTGTCGGTGAACAAAGAATTTCCGGCTTGCACAATCCCTAAATCCACATTCTCACGCAACACATAGGTTGTCCCCTGCGGAGCAGGAGACAAGTACGCAGACACATACAAATCATCCGCATCATCCCCATCGGAAACAAAAAAAGAAGTGGATTGCGAATACGCACTCTGTGAAACAGATTGCCACGTGGTGGGAGTAGAAGGAGTTACCAGTGAAACCGCGGGAGCTATTCCGAGTGAAGAAAAAATACTACTATCAAACGTGTTCGTCGACGTGGAAGTGCCCCCCAACCATTGCACTAATGCTTCCGTGTCAGGAGACACAGTTAATTGACTCGCCCCGCTCACGTCCGAAAAACCATACCACGAAAAAGAAAGACCCGTATTTGACAAACGATTCAAAGAAGGAGAAGCAATGGAAGGAGAAGAAAACACTCCAAACAATTGACGATTACCCGCTAATTGTCCGGTTGCTAAAAGAATGGCCTCCGCATCATCATACGGAGAAACCTGCACACCAAAACTCTGAATAGAAGACAACGCATTAATGGGAGAAAACACGGACGTGTCATCCGTCCAAGCCGTTGGCGTAGACGAATCCGCGAAACAACTCCCGCCACACTCCCACACACGAATGGAAGCATTTTCCATCACCGCCACCAGCATTCGCCCCTTTCCCTCCGAAACAAACGGAAGAGAAAAATTTCCCGAAGCAATCGCAAAAGGCACCCCCCACGTTTGAGAGCCCGATTCAAAACGAGAAACATACAACGCAGGAGTGGAGTTGCCGAGAGACACGTTATCCAACCACACGGCAATCATATCAGTATCAAACGCCCCCACGTGAGGAGAACGAGGATACCCATTATTTTGTTCCGCAATATTAGTCCCCATAGCAGGGGAATTCCAATTCGAATGAGAAGAGGAACACGTTGTTGACGTGTCACAAAAACGGTCTAATACTCCAGGAAAACGCGTTACAAGGTTGGTCAACTGATCATCAAAAATAACATGAACATTATTCAACGCGTCCACGCTCAACACGGGATTGCCAAACGCATACAACCATTTGGAAGAAGCCTGTCCCGGATTCGTCTCAATCAAGAGAGGATCCATAATAGAAATAGCACTCGACCACGCGGGAGAAGAACCACAATTCGTCTGCGTGCACCGAGCATAATACACGGCACTCGTCACCGGATTCATGGACGTGTCACGGACCTCAAACGCCAAATCAACTCCCCCCGATGGATTCAATGCCAACGCGGGCTGACCCACTTGAACGGTGGAAAGAGAAACACCACTCGGCAAATTAGTTTGTGAAACGAGTGCTTTCAACGTGAAGGGAGGAGACCACGTTTGACCGCCATCATTCGTGGCAGTCGCCCACGCATCCGAGGATGATTCCGCGACCACGACCCAATTCGTTTTGGAACGTCGAACTAATTTATGACCACGAATATCTCCCGGCAACAAATTAATCAACTGACTAATGGAAGACTGACTCTCAACGCCGACCATCCAACCCGAAACCGTTGACTGCGTCACGCACGCATCGGCGGTATTGCAACACTCCGCCGACATACTCGGATGCCAACCCCACTTAGTGGGAGACGCGAGAACACTACACGAAAGAGGAGATGCGCTCCCAAACGAAGATGTACACACCAATGCAGGAGAAGAAGCCGGACAGGAAGAAGCATCACAGACACGAGCGTAGGCAAAACCAGCCTGCGTACACCACGAATCAAACGACGTAAATCCGCCCACTGGAGTCGGACTCGAATTTGACGTCGTTCCATCCACGGGAATGGAATCCTCTCCTCCAAAATCACCCGCTTGCGCGAACACGAACGGAAAAAAAACGCCACTCATCAAGAAAAACAACAAAAACCAAAACACCCAACGCATGGAGAAAAACACCAAATCCGAGGCTAAAAAACCTTGCTTTTCAGGTTGAACGGATAGGGTTTAAATGGAGTTTTGACACTTTTAAGTAACATACGAATGGGAGGAACATTCAATGGCAGACGAAGAAAAAATGGACGTCCAAGAAACGGAAACAACGGTAACGGACGAAGAAGGAACCATAGAAGAAAGCAAACTCCCCTTCCCCCGCGCAACAGTCACCAACATGATGCGCCAATACTTAGATGATGGTAAACAAATCAAGGGACAAGTGAAAGATGAAATGAATATTTGGTTAGGAAAAATGGTGGAACGCATTGCGAAGAAAATGAACGCACACCCCTACACGTACGTGGATTATGGTATGTTCAAAGAAGCCATTGAACCCTACGAAAAAATACAAGACGTTGAACAAGAAAAAGAACACATCATCAAACAATTAGAAGCCGTCAAGTCCGCATGCGATGTGTTGATTAGAGAAGTGGACCGAAAATTTCAGCTATAACGCGCCATTATCCATCTGGCGGGTCGGTATAGAGTTATGGTCTGTGACCATAACTCGTTTTTTCTTTTTCAAACTATTTTTCTAATCAAACAAGGGAATCGTCCACTTCTTGGATTGGGGAACGAGTTTGAAACCCAAGCGAAACATTGCAAAAAACAAGAATAATGCTACCAAATCAGTCGCAAAATCCTGGAGCGTAAAAACAAACGTTGGATGAGAGGCCGTTAACCAGTAACCCACATTATGCAACACGACGGCGACCAAAAACAATTTTCCCAACTCCAACCAATTCACTTTAACCACGTGTTTTGCCAGCAGCAACACCCAAAACAAAATGAAAATATGCATTAATTGATGAAAGAAAAACTCCCACACTTGATACAAATTAGCAAAAACAGGAACAGCCGCAAACGGAACAGCTAAAACAAGAGGCTGACCCACGTAAGAAACCCCGTGACCAAAAAGAAAAAAGAAAACCAGTACTTTAACCCAAATCAATGATTGAATAGTCACATAAAACATCCAATCTTTCAAAAATAATTTCTCGGATTTGTAACCAAACGCGCCTTTCATTACATCACCAAAAAATGCGACAATATAAACCCACGCACGCACGAAAAATAATTATTCAAAAACGCGCAAATCCCCCGGAGAAAGCATCTCCCGAATACGAACAGAAAAACCCGTGTGACCACTCAACAACGCATGTTTTAACGAATTCACATTTCTCGGCTTACGCACATACGAGGCTTTTTCAAAATCAATAATATGAGGATTATTTTTCGCATCCACCAAAATGTTGTGCAACTTTCCTCCTAATTGACCGTGGTCTAATTTTCCTTCATCCAATTTTTGTGCTTGCGCAAAAACTCTTTTCAAAACCACCTTCAATAACTTTTTGGAATTATTTTCATTCAACCACGTTGCGAGCGTTTTTCCACGAATGTATTCCATCACCAAAATATTTTCCAGTGCATCACACTCAACAATGCGGGGGCCCACGCTCAACACGTTAGCCATCTCCAAATGCAGGACTTCTTTCTCCGTCATCCGCACGCGCGTGGATTTACGATGGCTCATTTTTGCCGCGTACCATTTCCCATTTTTAGAAACAAGCCACACACCCGCATTCATTCCCCGAGCAATAAAGGAAACAATCACATAGTCATGGGAGCACAACCACTCCACTTGACGCAAACTAAGCTCGGGACGAAAATCCATATGCGCACACACCCAAATACTCACACAACCATACACCCACACGCGCAACAAGGCCATAAATGACCATCCTTGAGGGAAACACCCCACCAACCAACCGTTATGTTTCAACAGCCATATCCAGCGAAAAATGCCTATTTTTAAACAGTTACATCCATCTAAATAGTCAGCTTTGCCTAATAAGGGAACCAAAAACCCTTCAAAAGGCCAAAAAAATACCAAAAATTCGATGGTTAACGATAAAATGAGTCTATTTTTTGGAGGAATGAAAAAATGACCGACAATAAAGCCAACCAACAAATGATGTTCTTGCCCGAAGGCAGCAGACGCGTACTCGGACGAGACGCGCAACGGATTAACATCCTCATCGCGAAGGCCGTGGCCAACGCCGTGAAAAGCACGCTCGGACCCAAAGGAATGGACAAAATGCTCGTAGATGATATGGGCGATGTCACCATTTCAAACGACGGTGCCACTATTTTAGGAGAAATGCAAATCGACCACCCCGCAGGAAAGATGATGGTTGAGGTTGCAAAGACCCAAGACCGCGAAGTCGGAGACGGAACAACGAGTGCCGTCATCCTCGCAGGCGGATTGTTACAGAAAGCCGAGTCATTATTGGATGATGAAATTCACCCCTCCATTATCATTAATGGATACCGCATGGCCGAAAAGAAAGCCAAAGATATTGCCAACGAAATCGCCGACGGATTATCATTCGATGATACGAAAACATTGCGCAAAATCGCCATGACATCCATGACCGGAAAATCAGCGGAAGCCGAAGCACGATTATCCGACTTGGTTGTTGAAGCCGTACAAACCGTTGCCGAAAAAGAAGACGGAAAATATCACATCGACTTAGACCACGTCAAAATAGAAAAGAAAACAGGAGCATCATTGCACGAATCAGAGTTAATCAAAGGAATCGTGCTAGACAAAGAAATTGTCCACTCCGGAATGCCCAGACACGTGGAAAACGCTAAAATTGCATTAATTGATGCCGCATTAGAAATCAAAGAAACGGAAACCGATGCCAAAATCGAAATCACATCACCTGACCAGCTGCAAGCATTCTTAGACCAAGAAGAAGGAATGCTCAAAAAAATGGTTGAAAACATCCAGAAGAGCGGAGCAACCGTGGTTGTTTGCCAAAAAGGAATTGATGATTTGGCCCAACACTTCTTAGCCAAAGCAGGAGTACTGGCCGTTCGCCGAGTCAAACAAAGCGACTTGCAAAAACTCGCCAAAAGCACGGGAGGAAAAATCATTTCCCGCATACAAGACATCACGAAAGAAGACTTGGGTCACGCCAAAAGTGTTTCCGAGAAAAAAATAGCCGGAGACAACATGGTCTTCATCGAAGGATGCAAAAACCCCAAAGCAGTCACCATCCTCGTAAGAGGGGGAACCCAACACGTGATTGACGAAGCCGAACGCGCCCTCACGGATGCGTTGGGTGCCGTCACCTCATCCATCAAAGACGGAAAAACCGTCACAGGCGGAGGAAGCACGGAAATAGAAATCGCCATGCAACTCCAAGAATATGCCAAAAACGTGGGCGGACGAGAACAACTCGCCATCAACGCATTCGCGGAAGCACTGGAAATCATTCCCAAAACACTCGCGGAAACAGCAGGAATGGACCCCATTGACACATTAGTGGGATTACGCGCCCGACACAAAGGAAAAGAAGGAAAATACTTAGGAGTAAACGTGCACGACAGCAAAATAGACGACATGCGAAAATTAAATGTGGTAGAACCCTTGCGCATCAAAACGCAAGCATTATCATCCGCATCCGAAGTCGCTCAAATGCTCTTGCGCATCGACGACATCATCGCCGCCTCATCCGGAAGTAAAATGCCCAAAGGCGGAATGCCGGACATGAGCGGAATGGGAATGGACTAACAAAATAAATTAATCGGCGGGTGACAAAAAACACCCGCCCACATCTTTTTTTCACTTCTTTTTATCACGCACAATCTCAGCCAACAACTTTCTCGCTGTTTCTTCCGGCAATGGAATATTTTTGTAATAAAAATAAACAATCAACTCAGCCGCATTCACATGACGATGCTTACTCGTATACTCACGTGCGACCCGCAAAAATAACGCCCAACGCTTCTTAGCCGCACGAGCAATATCCTCTCGCACAGCACGCTGACGAGGAGAAGGCTTCTTTGATTTTGAAGCAGGAACAACTTACCGCCCTTGATTCGAAAACGCTTACCCCGAAAATTAGGTTGATGCATAATCATACGCTCAACAGGGCCAGCGACTATTAAAGCCCTTTTGGCATAGAAAATTGAAAACGGACCCGTAGCTCAGTGGTAGAGCAGCGTTCTTATACAGCGAAGGTCGGTGGTTCAATCCCACCCGGGTCCACTGTCGCGCCATCATCCATAGGCGTCTCGGCATAGTGGGATGATGACATCATCCCACGTCTTTTCGCCGGCCTTTTTGTAAAAGGCCGTTGTGCATCTGGCGGATTGGTATGGTGGTATCGCGCTGCGATACCACGGCTAAACGTTTTCTTTTTGACTGGCTCTACGAAAGAATTTCATTCAACAATTCATTCACAAAATCCATTTTTCCATCGTTCAAAATAACCACATCATAGGCTTGTTTATACGCATCCAAGTTTTTCTCCACATTATCATTCAAAAAACCAATCTTGAGCACACACACATGTTCAAGTCCATCCACCATTTCCGCGTCGCCTAAACCATCACCTAACAAAATTACATTTGGACGGGAAACAATTTGCGAATAATACGGCGTGTCTTTAACGGCAACTTCGCTCTTGTTCAAGCTGTGAATAATCGTTGATTGATAACCGGTGACTATTCCAGCAGCATCATACGCAAATGCATTGGAAATCACGTGCATGTTTGAATGAAACATTTTTTCTTTGCGCAAAAAACCCTCAATTAAATCAGTTACTGCTGCGGAAAAAATCAATAAAGGAACTTGTTTCACGAAAAGAGTGTCCAAGAATGTGCTCAACCCTGCACGCGGACCCATCTCTTGTTCTCGAATAATTTTTTCTACAATTTCGCGGGACAAACCATATTTACTCATCACTTTAACGTGCGTCGACCACCACTCCATCATGCGGGAACGCCTTTCCTCCAAAGAAAGAGATAAATCATTCTCCCAAGGCCGAAACGTGTCGGATAAACCATACGCTTCAGTAACATACCCTTCCGGCAAGTAGCGGTATTTTCGAATCAACTCAATAAGCGAAAAACGCTTCTCACCTTTCCACGTTCCCATCGTGAGCGTTTTATCAAAATCCGCCACCACATGCAACTGCGAAGGACCCCCCTCCCGAAGAGTTGCGACCAATTTTTGATACGCAGAAGAATTGGAAATTATAATATTAGAATCCATTTCACAACCTCTCCAACTACTTCTTTTTCAAAGGGATAAAAATGATGATCGGCACCTGCAATAATTTTCGAATCAAAACGCGGACATTTCGAGGCTAATTCTTTCATTATTTGAACATCTTTTTGGGGAGTGTGAATAATAATTTCGTCTTTATCCCCTAACACGGTTAAAATGGGGACGGTAATTTTGCTTAAAATGGAATTATTTTTTGAATCGATTGCAATAACATCAATTTCATTTCCTTTGGTGAAAAAATTAAGAAAAGTGTTAGCCGACATGATATTCCAATCCCACCATTTTCCCGGAAGCAAATCCGAACCGCGCCCTTCTTTTTGCATTTTAGTTGCACGAGAAAACCATTCAGCATAAGCAGTGCCGCGCATTCCCAATTTGATCATATCAGCAGCCGCCAACAAAATAACTGCCTTAATTCGCTTATCCAATTTTTGAGCAACGTAATAAGGAACTTTACTGCAACCTAAACTGTGTCCTTGGAGAAAAATCTCGGTGAAACCTTCTTTTTCCAAATAATCCACCCATGGCTCAATGTCTAAAACACATTCTTCAAATTTTTCATTGGCCATTCCAATTCGTCGCGTTTTTGAAGGATCTGATTTCAGCGCAAAATCGGCAATAAAATCATGACCTCGATTGTTGAACGAAACGAATGCGATTCCTTTGGCGGTTAATTGAGATGCAAACTGGTCCAAAAATTTGTTTTCATAAAAATTGCCCGCCATTCCGTGAACATGCAAAACGACCTTTCTGGTAGGCTTTTCAGGAGAGTAAATAATACCGTGCAGTTCTATACCGTCCTTGGCAAATATCCGTAAAAATTGAGCCTTCATACGTACAACCACAGTCCAACCCTTAAAAACCATCCACCGCCCCTATTCTACGTATGCAGCCCCTTCCGCGAGGATATGACTTCAAACAACTCGAAGAGCGTACGCGCGAAAAATGGAAAAAAAATAAAATAGTAGAAAAGACGGTTGAGTTCAATCCCAACAAGCCCATTTTCTCATTCCTCGAAGGACCACCCACGGCAAACGCACCCCCAGCACTGCATCACGTGGAAATGCGCGTGTTCAAAGACGTGGTGAATCGTTTCCAATTCATGCAAGGAAAAACCGTCCCCAGAAAAGCAGGATGGGACACGCACGGATTGCCGGTAGAAGTGCAAGTAGAAAAAAAACTAGGATTGAAAAACAAGCGCGAAATTGAAGCATACGGCACGGAAAAATTCGTCGAAGAATGCCGAAAAGACGTGAACACATTCATCAACGAATGGGATGCCAACACGGAACGATTAGCCTACTGGGTAGACTTGAAACAACCCTACGTGACGATGTCAAACAATTACATCGAAAGCGTATGGTGGTCACTCTCCGAATTTTTCAAGCGCGGATACTTATACGAGGGACACAAAACACTCCCCTTTTGCCCACGATGCCAAACATCTCTTTCCTCGCACGAAGTCGCATTAGGATACAAGACCGTGAAAGACACGACTGCAGTGGTAAAGTTCATTTCCAAAAAAAATCCTAAACGAGCATTCCTCGCATGGACCACTACCCCATGGACACTCCCAGGAAATATTGCACTCGCCGTAAACAAAGACGTGGACTACGCAATCGTAGAACACGATGGAATAGAATACGTGCTCGCACACGTTTTAGTGAGCAACCATTTTCCCGAAGGAACCAAAGTCAAGCAAGTCATTCCCGGAAGCAAACTCGTGGGAGAAGAATACGTTCCACCGTTTGATACATACTCCAAAAATGCCAGCAAACTCAATGGAAAATCATTCATTGTGATCGCAGGAAATTTCGTCACGATTAATGATGGAACCGGAATCGTGCACATCGCCCCCGGATTCGGAGAAGACGATTATAACGCGGGAAAGGAAAACAATTTAGCATTCGTCCAACACGTGGGAGAAGACGGATTATTCAAAAACGAAATGAACGAATATGCGGGAAAAAACCACAAAGTGGTTGAGAAGGAACTCATCCAACAATTAAACGAAAAAAACTTGATTTACAAACTCGACAAGTATGAACACGAATACCCACACTGCTGGAGATGCAACACGCCCCTCATGTATTATGCCATGAAATCATGGTTCATCAACGTCTCGCAGCACCGTGAACTTTTGAAAAAACTCAACCAAAACATCCAATGGACCCCCGAACACGTGAAAGAAGGACGATTTGGAGAATGGATCGCCAATGCCAAAGATTGGGGACTCTCACGAAAACGATATTGGGGAACACCCCTCAACATATGGAGATGCACGCACAACGAATGCGGAAAACTCGAAGCATTAGGAAGCGTCGCGGAAATCCGTGCACGCGGAAAAAACACGCCCAACGGAGAGTTTGACTTGCACAAACCCACGATGGACAAAATCACACTCACGTGTAACACGTGTAAGAGTGAAATGAAACGCGAACCCGATGTGATTGACTGCTGGTACGATTCCGGAAGCGCGCCATTTGCCCAACTGCATTATCCATTCGAGAACAAAGAATTATTCGAGAAATATTTCCCATACGATTTCATTGCGGAAGCGCAGGACCAAACCCGCGGATGGTTCTACACCCTTCTTGTCATTAATGCATTATTGTTTGGAAAATCACCCTACAAAACAGTAATCTGCGGCGGACTATTAGTGGATGAAAAAGGAGAAAAAATGTCCAAATCCAAAGGAAACATCATCGTCCCATCCGCCGTATTTGACACGCATGGGGTGGATGCGACACGACTACAAATGTGCCTCACTCATCCCGGGAGTGAAAAACGCATTGGAATCAATTCCCCTATTGAGAGTGTGAGACCCTTCCTCAATGTATTATGGAACAGTTTATTGTTCGCCCAACCCTATCTAGAAAAAGGAAAAACACTCCACGCAAACGCGGTAAAACTTGAAACCGAAGACGAATGGGTGCTCTCACGCTTGGAAACATGCCGCGAACGCACAACAAGAGGTTATGAAACATACGCGCTACATGAGTGCACGCAAGCAATATTCACCTTTGTAAATGAGGATTTCTCCCGCACGTACATCAAACTCGTGCGCGAACGCGCGAAGCAAGGAGATGATGCCGTAGCATACGTTTTTTACCAGACGTTTCACACGCTATCCAAACTCCTCGCACCGCTTACTCCTTACGTGAGTGAAATTATTTATGACGCATTAAACGGAGAAGGACTATCCGTGCACACCACGCAATGGCCGGACGCTCAACCAAAAAATGAAGAATTAGAAAACGCCATGAACTATGCACAAGGCATTATCACAACCGCCCTTGCCCTGCGCGAAAAAGAAAAAATAAACGTACGATGGCCCCTTTCAACCATTAACGTTCACACACCCAACGCGGAATTGAAACATGCCATCGAAAAACTCGAAGGAATGATTCAAAACCAAGTGAATGTGAAACACGTTCACGTGAACGGAAAAATATTTTCACTCTCACAACCATTGCCGGAAGACCCGGAAACGATTGTCTCACTCGACACGACACTCACTCCCGCGTTGGAAGGAGAAGGATTCACACGCGAAATCACACGCAAAATACAAGATTTACGCAAGAAGGCCGCATTGAATCCGGAACAATTTGTTTTCATTGAATTACGTGTGAGTGAAAAACTCGAGAAACTCATCCACCCATTTTTGGAAGAATTATCCACGAAAGTCAGGGCGCGAAAACTAGTGCTCGTTAAAAACTTCTCCGTGAAACACGCTCAACTTAGCACGGAAACGATTCGTGATGAAAGTGTGGAAATTGGATTAAGCACGCAGTAAAAAAAAATACAACTAAATAATTGAAAAAAAAATAGTTGAACTAAAAAAAAATCATTGATATTATTTTACGCGAAGCCAAACAATCGCAACGCAATAAAAAAGATGATAACGGCAACGGCAAAGCCAAAAACCATCGTGGGAGTGAGCTTGGGACCACCCTCATCCGTATCAAAAAAGCGTTGAACACCAATTCCGGAACTCGGACCTTGCCCTTGGGGAGCGGATTGAGTAAACTTAACCATACTCATACAAGGCGTGGGCATTCTTTTAAACCTCAACCTTTGTCATCGTTTCATGGCCGAAATGAGACCCGTTTTGAAAGATGCCTATCATGTGGGGTTGGCGCTGGGAATGGTATTACTGATATTAGGATTAGTCACGTGGTCAGGAGTCATTTCCTGCCGCGATATTCCCGGATGGTGCGCCGTATATTACGGTGTAAAAGGACCCCCCAAAACACTCATCGTGTTTGGAGATGAAGGATTAGGCAATCCATCCGAATTGGCCAAACTCTTACGCGACCCACGTTTTACAGCCGCCACAAACATTTCCCAACAAGAAATAGACTATGTTTCCGCCGGAAACCTGAAACAATTTGATCTTGTTATCGTTACACGTGCACGGCAAATGTCAACGGACAAACTCCGCGCATTCATGGAGTATGCCGATTCGGGAGGACGATTAGTTTGGACCGGAGACGCAGGAACAACTCTTACAAGTGATGATTTATTTTTGTACGCGGATGACGTGGACGCGAATGCCACCCATGAACTCATTTCGCCGTGGGCACGCAAAGATTTAGAAGAAGGCATCGCGGTACGATTCGACCAATACTTGTCCGCGGATTATTTAGGAAATTATTGCGACTTCAGGGACTGCACTATTTTCACCGACGCTCAACAGATTGGAAACCTTGTTCCCGAATCCGGAGCCGATCACCGATTAATTTATGGAATTGCTAACAATCTAAAACTCTACGGAGACTTTTCACTCGTGGAAGACATTGGAATAGGCAGCACACGCGTGTTGAGCGTGGACACGCAAACACAGTTACGCGACCTAGAGAAAAAAGAATTAGGACGCATTTTTCCCATTATTATTTCATCCGGCGTGGGAGAAAAAATAGTATACTACGCCACGCCCCCCGAATTATTAGCACAGGAACCCATGCTCTACCAACAATTCCTCGTGAACTTGTACAATGGGATGCTGCGATAGTTCCAATTGCGAGTTGATTTGTGCACGCGCTCGCCATTTCGCCACAATAGTTTATAAAGCCCGGAAACACTCAAACGTCTAGGAACCCATTATTGGGCACGTTTGAACGATTGGGGAGGAATGATAACTATGGCAAATGAAGATGCATACGGCGGAGGGGCGGATTTACCCCCAATTGATGATGGTATCGGCAGCCGACTCCACTTCAACTTAGAAGCAGTCATCCCCATCCTATTAATCGTCGTCATCGGATTCTTACTCCTCGCCCGATTAGGTGTTATTGATTCATCCACGCCCGTGATTGGACCCGTGGTATCGTCGATATCCCCCAACGCAACGGCACGCATCCTCATCATCGGCGCACCTTCGCCCGAAATGATTGCCGTGTTGAACGCCAACAAGGATTTGGTAGGAAATCCGATTATCAAAGCGGCGGAAGCATTTTCCAATAATCCAGAAAATCAGCTCGCACAATTTGATATTGTCATCATGGATCAATCCGGACAAGTCAGCAAGGCCATTCCCCGACAATTAGGAGACGCATTGCAAAACTATGTCAAGACGGGTGGAAAAATGATTATTGTAAAAGACTCTGGAATCGAACAGCCCGGAGCATTGGACATATTAGGATGGAAAGCCAATTTCGGAAACATTGTCCCGGTAAATTGTGACATTATTTTAGACGGACAACCCACCTGTAAACGCCCGCTCGGAGTGATTGGAGTAATTTGGCAACAAGACTACAGACACCCCATCATGCAAGGAATTGAACGCGTGCCCGCACAAGCAGAAGCAGGATATCTCGCACTAGAAGTGTTTGACGTGGGTGTGACCGGAAATGAAATCGCTTACATCGAAGACGCACGATCGGGAAAGAACTTCCCCGCGATTGTGGAACAAGCCCAACTCGGGGGCGGGAAAGTGTTGTACTTCAACTACAACCCCGGCGTGACAAGCGGAATATTCCAGAATACGATTAAGTATTTGAAGTGAAGTTTAGCACCCGCTCCTCGAAAGAGGACGGGAAACTTTTTCTTTTTTAATCCAACAAAAAAACTAATTTTTCTAAGCAGGCAATCCCAACGCTTCACGCACACGGCGTTTGTCCAAACTCAATTCATACATGTGTGCGTGCGCACCACCCAATTGCTTTTTACTAAAAAAACGTTCAATCAGTGGATGATACAAACGGATTACTTCAGGAGGGATGCGCAAATAGAGGCGATGACCATGAAGCAGTGGTTTCCTGAAATGAAAAATAAATTGAGAAAGAATAGCTTCGGAGGGATGAACACCTAACTTTTGCCTCAAGGCTTCCGCGGCTTCCCTTTCGCGCGGTAAAAAATGGTCACGAAAATGAGGTTCATGGCTCCGCATGCCGCGCATCGTACTATAATCCCGCTGCACCGCCTCAATAAAAAAAGCGTGAGGAGTACGCTTATACTTCAACACCACGTGAGGGTGGCCTTGCGCATTGTACAACACCAAATGAGGAGAATAGGATTGCAAACCATCAAAATAAGTCCAACCCGAAATGATACCAAAACGAACATTGGCACGGCGAACCCCTTCGTGCAACGAAGGAACAACCAGCGAAATAGTGCGGAAAACCTTCCGCTCATGATTCACGGGAATCAAGTCCCGCAAACGAGCACGGCGAACAAACTCCGCTCGAGAAACACGCCTCTTTGGAGAGCGCGGGCGCTTTCCAGGCGAACCCGGAGAAAGAGAAGAGGGAGGGGAGGGGACCATACGGGCAGAGAATGCCGGGGAAATATATAAAGGAAACAACCCCACAGGGCAGTGTATACGTACTATTCGCGTTTTCCGTCCAGAAGGTTTATATAGTCATGACGACATCATGACGGTGCATGACTAATCATGATTCGAGAAAACTGACTCCCCAAGCCCTGCTGGAGCAGATTAGCCCCGAGTTCTCCACACTCACCGCAGACCTCAACGAGGTTATGAATGCGAGCAAAGACAACCCCATGATTATTGCCGCATTATTATTCAAACTCGCCCAAGAACGCAAACAAACCAATGATTTGCTCGCCAAAATGGAACAAAAATACGACGAATTGTCGTTCACACTGAAGTCGAATGCATCCAGCATCTCAACCAACCCAACCCAACCTGAGAATATGCATTCGATTTCCCTCTTACCGGAACAGGACCAAAAAATCCTATCCTTCATCGAAAGCAAAACAAAAGCCAACGCGGAAGACGTGCGCGCACACGTAGGATACAAGAACCCCAACGCCGCGTCGCAACGATTGAATGCACTCGTCAAAACCGGATACTTAGGAAAAATCCAATCCGGAAAAAAGGTGGTGTTCGTCCGAACCAACCAATGATGCTTCCCAAAAAGATTGTTTCAACGCGGTGACGGCGGGTTAACCTCCTTAACTCCCAACCCAACCAATCGCCTGCCATTGCTGCGTTGAATACTTTCTCAACCCAATTTGCCTAACGGCCTTTTGAGAAAAGCCCGGGGAAAACCCGCGCACTCAATTGGCACACAACCCAACCCAAAGGCCGGGGACACACCCAACCCGTCCCCGCCTTACTCTTTCTCGGGCCGGCAACCTCCGGCCGCGCGGAAAGACTACTATCGAGGGGTCTTTGACCCCTCATGTAGGCTTTTGATGAAACTTTTTGCAAAAGTTTCTAGTACGTCTGCTTAATCCACATTCCACACGCTAAGCCAAAGACGACCAAACAAATCGCTAACACGGCCAATTCAGGAGTGGGGATAAATGAAAAGGATTGCACGACCGGCAATGCACTGGGCAAAGAGACAGTAGCATCGACCGCAACGCGCGCCGCCTCTGGAGCAATAGTGGAAACCGCTCCTGCACTCTGGACAAGGGCGTCATTATTCATCGCGGTCGCAGCGAAGGGAGCACTCTTCATGGAAAGTTCAGTCGATAAATTATTACTCACCGATTGGGCTGCAAAAACAGACAATTTAGAATATGCCAAAAAACCGCTCGCAACTATTCCAAAAACACTTGTTCCCAACAAGACCATGATACGCTTGTCCGCAGGTTGGAGCAACGCTTTACCCTTCACCGTGAGTTCGATGTATTTCCACTTGTGACCATCATCCACTTCTCTCACCAATTGGGCTTTCTGCAAAATATCCAAATGATCCTTAATCGTGGGAGCGGCGAGGGAAAGCTCTTTGGCTAACTCACTCTGGGTTTTGCGACGCTCCATTAATGATTTCAAAACGGAAACACGGGTGTCTCCCGCGAGGGCTTTGAAGACTTCCTTATCTAAGGTAATTTCATCACTCATACTAGGTTAAACGTTCAAATTTCCTTTAAAAGACACGCACGAATGCCAAGGAAAAAGGCTTAGAAACCATGCCAAATAGAAATAAACGCGTAAAAAAAATTACTCCTCGGCATCGCCCAACTCGTGGATTTGTTCTCTCAACTCATCCAACTTTTTCTTACTCAATTGTAATTGTCCAAATGCTTCCTCCGCATCCTTATCTTGAACCTGCAACTCGATGCCACCCTTTGCATTGCGTTTGAACGTGACATTTTTACCAAACTCGGTTTGCAAATGCTCCAACAAATCTTCCTCTTGCAGAATTCTACGCAGCTTCATACTCAACAAATTTTTGAGTTTATTGAGTTCGAGAACGTGCGACTCCAACTCCCCAATCACATCCGCATTTTTCCCTGCTTGAAAAGAAATAGGCACTGGTTCAAGTCCCGCGTCCAATACCACACCACTCAACTCATCGTGTTTAGCGTGGAGTTTTTCCAATCGCTTGGTAAAAACATCAATATCCGCATCAATTTTTTTCAACAACGCTTGAAGAATTTCTTCTCGCTCTTTTAATTCTTTAGAGGGCATACCTTCACGTGCGAGTCCACCTTTATATAGAATAACCTTTTTCGAGTGTCATGCCCGAGAAGCAAATCAATGTCGATTTCACCTCCAAAAATACGGTCGTGGGACGCACACTCAACGATGTCCAAAAATATGGGGAAGAAGGAACCGGATACATTGGAAAAGTCGTCATGTCAAGCGGAGAAAACCCCGTGCTCGGAAGAAAAGTACTCATGGATGTGGCAAAACCCCACGTGATACTCATTTGCGGAAAAAGGGGCGGGGGCAAATGCCTTGATGGGGACACTGAAATTGTTTTGCAAGATGGAACCTTAAAAAAAATAAAAGAACTTGAATTCGACTCGCGAAATATTTTATCGCTTAATTCCAACATGAAAATTCAAGCAAACGAAAAAAGTGCATTTTACAAACGAAAAGTGGACAAAATATTTGAAATCAAAATGGCAAGCGGGAAAACGATTCGACTCACACATGAACACCCACTACTGACTATTGATGGGTGGAAGCCCACTCAAGAACTAAAAGAAGGAAGTCGCATTGCGACACCTCGAATTATTCCAACATTTGGAAATGGATTCATGGAAGAAAGCAAAATCAAGTTGCTCGCGTATTTACTCGCTGAAGGACACACCAAAAACAGGGCCGTTTGGTTTACCAACTCAGACCCGACCATTTGCGCTGATTTTTCAACAGCCGTTTCAGAATTTGATTCAAATTTAACTACGCGAAAAATGGACAAATATACCCTTCGCGTGGTGAAACCTGGATTTGGCGCCAAGGTAATGACATATGTCAGAAAGGAAGGCAAATTTGCCCCAGGGATGGTGCGTGAAAAAAGAAACACCTTGCGAACGTGGCTAATTGAAATAGGCGCATACGATAAACTAGCTCCTGAAAAAACCATTCCAGAAATCATTTTTCAATTGCCAAAAGCAAAAATTGCATTGCTTTTGAACCGAATGTTTTCATGCGATGGAAGCATTTATTTTGAAAGCAACCGTTGGCGAATTTCATATGCCACAGCTTCACCCAAAATGGCTGAGCAGGTCCACCATTTACTATTGCGATTTGGAATCATTTCTCGAATTCGAGATAAAAATAACCGATACGAAAAATTAGGAAAAGTTTTCGCTAGTAAAGAGATTATTATTGAAGGAGCCGGGGCTGAAACGTTTATTCGCGAGATTGGCTTCTTTGGGCAAAAAGAAGAAAAGCAAAAACAAGCGATGAAATATTTTGAAACCACGCTGCGCAATCCAAATAGTGACACGATCCCCATCGAAATATGGAAAATGTATCAACCGAAGAATTGGGCTGAAATCGGACAAAAAATGGGTTATTCCACCCCCAAAGCCCTGCGTGAAAGCCAGTTCTATGCCCCTTCCCGCCAAAAACTCCTGCAAATTGCGCGGTTGGATGAAAATAAGACGATAGAGATGCTAGCGAGTTCCGATATTTACTGGGACAAAATAGTCGAAATGAAAGAATTGACAGGAAACTTTGAAGTATATGATATCACCGTCCCAGAGAATCATAATTTCATCGCCAACGACATCATCGTGCACAATTCATATTCAATGGCCACCATGATTGAGGAATTTTCAAAATTGGCGCCAGAGATGAAACGCCGCGTGTCAGTGATTGTGATTGACATGGTGGGAATATTCTGGACACTCAAAATACCCACGCGGGGAAATGAAAACGAGTTAAAAGAATGGGGACTCACCCCTGAAAGTATTCCCGTCCGCGTTTTAGTTCCCAAAGGAAAATTGGATTTTTACAAAGAAAAAGAAATCCCCGTGGATGGACCATTAACCATTCGTGCGGGAGAAATGGACATCACGGAATGGATGGCCTTGTTTAGATACACGTGGCATGACCCCGAAGCCATTTTACTCGGACGAGTAATTAATGAATTGAAAGAAAAACTAGGCATGCGCTTTGGATTAGATGAAGTCATAATAGGCATCACCCAAGATAGTGAAGCCGACACGCTCACTAAACAAGCGTTAAAAAATCGCGTGGAAATGGCACGCGAATGGGGACTACTTGAAAAAGAAGGAACCAAAATTAGAGACATTGCCGAAGCGGGAAAAATTACGGTGATAGATGTGTCCGCCTATAGACAAGCCATTGGAATGGAAGGAACCAAAGATATTATTGTCGCATTATTGGGAAAAAAATTGTTCGAAGAACGAATGCTCTTCCGAAAAGAAGAAGAGATTAGATTGATGAAAGGATTGGGGCGCGAATCGCAAATGCCTATTGTGTGGATGATGATAGATGAAGCGCACATGTTCATGCCCAAAGACGAACCTAACATTGCATTGAATGTTTTGCTCGAATGGATACGCGTGGGAAGACAACCCGGATTGAGTTTAGTGTTGGCGACGCAGCGACCGAACAAATTACACCCGGATGCTATTTCACAATGCGACTTATTCATCTCTCACCGAATGACGGCGCAGGATGACATCATGGCCGTGTCGCAACTCCGACCATCCTACATGCATGGGGATTTTGACAAACTCTACGCCGAAATGCCCCGCGGAAGAGGGTTTGCTCTTTTACTGGATGACAACGCGGAATCCATCTACACCGTGAAAATGCGCCCCCGCGTGAGTTGGGACGGGGGAACCACGGCGAATGCATTCACGAAATAATGGGATAAAACCCCTCAAAAAGACAAATAGCACGGTTTCCGGCTATTGTTCCAAAACCCCTTAAAAATAGGGTTGCGCAGGAGTGGGTATGCGCTCCCGCCCGGAAGAAATTACAAGTGAACGATCGAATGGAAAACGGTTTAGACTATTCTTAGCGCTATTTTATGCCACCTGCTTACTCACGTTAGTAGGACTCATTCTACTGATCCCCCTCCCGTGGCTATCATTCATTTTGGGAACAATATTCCTCTACATCATTTGTCTCTACATGATTCAATATTTAGAATTGAAACCCGAAGCAACACCACACACCACTGAATGGCCAAGCGTCACCGTGCTCATTCCGGCGTATAATAGAGGAGAATCACTCCTAACCTGCATCACTAAAATTAAAGCCCTGCAATATCCCAAAAAAATTCAAATTATCGTTATTAATGATGCAAGCACTGACCAAACGCGTGAACTTTTATCAAATATTAAAGGAATTCAAACCATTCATTTATCCAAAAATGGCGGAAAGGCGAATGCGCTTAACATGGGGCTATCCAAAGCTAAAGGAGAAATAGTTGCGGTAGTCGATGGAGACAGCTATCCCAACGAGGATGCGCTCATGCGAAGTATACCCCATTTCAAAAAAGAAAATGTGGGAGCAGTAACAAGCATCGTTCGCGTGAATAACCCAAATGGAATGCTCCAGAAAATACAAGAAGTAGAATATGCCATTGGATTTGGACTTTACAACACGGTGCTTTCTTCAATGGATAGTTTGTTCGTGACCCCGGGGCCATTTTCAATATATCAACGAAAAGTACTAGAGAGAACCAAAGGATTTGACACGAGGGCAATAACCGAAGACATGGAAATCACCTTCCACCTGCATCAATTAGGATATCGCATCATCATGGATCCCGAAGTCCATGTGTACAGCGATGTTCCAACATCCGTTCACGCGCTCTTCCGACAGCGCATCAGATGGTTTAGAGGAGGGCTTGAAACACTCTACAAATATCGCAACAACCTCTTCTCTAAAAGCAAATTATTTTTTCGTTTTTTTTATCCGATGAGATTATTCATGGAAATAACCGCATTGATCTTTCTATTCGTCCTAGTGCGATTATGGTATGAAACGCTCGACGGATCATTAGCATCATTTATGGCGCTTTACTCAACATCCTTTGAACTAATCCCCTGGCCCACGTGGACAATAACTGGCACGAGCGTGTACACCCTATTTATGACACTTGTCACAATTAGCTTTGTCATTTTTGGCGCCAACCTTATGAAAAGAGACCGGCCAAAATTTTCACTCCCTGCATTGGCATTGTTTATTTTTGTATATGGAATATTCATATCAGTAATATATTTTATTAGCCTCACACAGACTATTCTAGGAGTTGAAAAAAGATGGTAAGTCCGTTCATCAAAGCATTCATTCTCATGGTAATCATTCTTGGAACATGGATAAGTTTCAGCATGGTGTTCGAGGGGCAGAGAAATAGTTCATTATTGGGAGAAATAGATTCGGTTATCCAGAATGAATCGGCCGTAAGGTCATATTTGGAATATGTTCACGCTACTCAAGATGAAGAAAGATACTGCTTTGTTTTGCGGGAACATATTTCATCACAAAATAGAAAATTGTTTGGTTTACTTGACAAATTGGAACAAGCACGCGTCAATAGCATCAATAATCAATACCCTTTAGTTCGTAAACAATTTCAATCGGTCAATGCCCAATTGTTTTTTTCCCTAAAGAGATTTGAAGAAGAATGCCCTGAAAAAGAACAACCATTAGTCCCCGTCCTTTATTTCTTCCCCGACAAACATGAGTGTGCGGAATGCCGACTTCAGGCGCAAATTCTCACCGAACTCGGAAAAACATGTCAAACACCGGTGCAAATATTCGCATTCCCGGTTGAAGGAGGAATTGAAATAATTGATTTGCTGGTGAAGGACTATAATATTAGTGAAGTCCCATCCCTCGTGATTTATGACAAAGTTCACTCTCGAATCCAGAGTTCGAGCCAACTGAATGAGCTATTACACTGCAAGTAGTCCCGGGCGGAGTCGGACCGCCGTCTCGACCGTGTGAAGGTCGTGTGATACCGTTACACTACGGGACTGGTATCGGAGGTTTTGATGAACCTTTTCCTAAAAGGTTCCCCTAAAAACGCTTATAAAAGGGGTTGACGTGGTGGGTAAAGCACACGCAAGGAAAGAAACACATGAACAACTGGGGGATTATACTCGGAGTAGTGCTCTTGTCCAGCGTGGCATTTGCCGCTGAAATACAAGCCCCTGAAAAGGTGGTGTCGTACGCGCCCTTCACGTTTAGAGTAGTGCTCCCCCCCACGGATACCTTTTCACAAGCAGCGGTTCATTTTGATAATATTCTCGTCGCCACCATTTATCCTACTGGAACGTGTGCGGTGCAACCGGACTGGATCCCATTCATTATTCATTGTGCTACATTTGATGCGGACACGAAAACGAACGCGGGACTCACCACGATTATCACGCACACGGGATTCTTCCCCGGACCCCACACTATTTTTGTTTCCACCCAAGGAAGTGCAGCGGAAACAAGCTTGTTCACCATCAACGTGTTTGATGCGGTGGATGAAGCATCGCAAACCGCACTCAGCATGCAAGTGGGAGACGTGAACGCGCGCGTGAGCGAATTAGAAGTGGAAAGCGTTTCCGCCCAAGAAAATATTTACACGAACAATGCTAACTTGACGAAAGCTATTGAACAAGCCAAAACAGAATTACAAACCGTACAAACCCAACTCGCTCCACTCATCACCCCCAAAGAAGACACGCAACAAGGGTTCCAAATCCCATTCATCTCAGACTTTTTCCGCCCAACGAGTCCCACCACCGGAATGGTTGCGGGAAGCAACGCCCCACTCTTGGGATTGGGAATTATTGCTGCGATTGCATTAGGATTTTTTGTTTTGAATGGACGAAAAAAAGAAGGATTTGGGGACATGAACAAAGGAACACCCTTCTTTGAGGGAACACTCGATACATTATTCAAAGGCGTTCCATCCGGAAAAACAAACAACGAAAGACCAGAGGCACAACCTAAGAAATGGTCATCCGACGTGGAAGAGGATTTGCGCGAAGATATTGAAGAAAACCCCCCCGAAAGAGACACGAAGATACATTACTCCGATTTGACACGCTAAACACGGGCACGGGGTTATATCTGTTTCCCATCCTAAGATAGATAGAGCTTTTTGATCAAACTTTTTGTCAAAAAGTTTGCAGGGATACCGTAGCGGTCAACCGGAGTGCGTTTAGGCCGCACTGGCTTAGTGCCTTCGCAGGTTCGAATCCTGCTCCCTGCATCTGACCAAATTCCATATGGTCATTCGGCAGACTACTATCGGGGATTTGCATACAAATCCCCACGTAGGCTTTTCATCAAACTTTACGCAAAAGTTTGCCCGTGTGGTGTAGTCTGGATAGCATCAGGGCTTCCGGAGCCCTTGACCTGGGTTCAAATCCCAGCACGGGTGCTTCGCGCCATTATCCATCTGGCGGGTCGGTATAGTGGGATGATGGCATCATCCCACGTCTTTTCGCCGGGCTTTTCCAAAAGGCCGGTTGGAATCCCAGCACGGGTGTTATTACGCGGCTTTCTTGGCACGTCGCACAACGGATAGAATGCCCAATTCTTTTTCCGCGTGGAGAATCATTTCTTTCGCACGCTGTTGAGTACGAATAGCCATTTGAATCATGTCATTATAGCCCTCAATAATAATATTCATTCGAGCAAGCATTTCTTTGGACTCAGGAGTATTGGGTCGCGTGCGCGAGAATTTTTCTCGCTCAGCCAAAAGTTTTTCCCGCATTTTTATTGTATCATTCTTTTCCTTTAACGCAGACGCGTATTCTTCTTTCCCTTCTTCTAAATTGCGTCTCAAATAACCCATTTTCCTAATACGAAAAACACGCTCCGAAAGGGGTCTCGTTCCGCGACGGCGAGCAAATAAGGGCATGCACAGAATGAATCGTTCCAGTAATTAAATCTGCCCACT
>Ga0194121_10002932_pt1 | contig 26397 bp, 22 predicted proteins | sample TA2MahCa50mmetaG_FD_148609 | JGI IMG/M metagenome (GOLD analysis project Ga0194121, IMG submission 148609) | Freshwater microbial communities from Lake Tanganyika, Tanzania - TA2015020 Mahale Deep Cast 50m | ecosystem: Environmental > Aquatic > Freshwater > Lake | place: Tanzania: Lake...
CGCGCCGGCGCTCCTCGAGCTGGCCGACCTCCGCGACGAGACCGGGCCGGCGGGCGATGCGCGCGGGATGTGCCAGGCGGCGCGGCGTGCCGCCGGCCGGCAGCAGTTGCGCCGTCACGAACGCGGCCCCGAAGAAGCTCCGCGGGACCTCGATCGGCATCGGCGGCAGCGGTGCCGCGGCGTCGAGCCGCACGTCGTCGACGCGCGCCAGCGTGCTGATGCGCTGCAGCTCGCCACCGGCGCCGAAGAGGGCACCGCGCGCCAGCCAGATCTCGACGGCGCACGGCTCCGCGGGGAGCTGCCGGTCCTCCAGGGCCGCCGGCAACCAGTCGAAGCGGAGCGTCGTCGTGGTCGCGTCATCGAGCAGCGAGGCATCGAGCCGCGGCAGGAGCCGCCACGCCGCCGCGCTCCACCCGTCGGCCGGCGCGCCTTCGAGGCGCTGCGCCGCGGCCGTCAGCGCGGCGAGTTCGCCGGAGCGGTCGCCGGCGGCCGCGCAGCGGTCGGCGCTGGCGATGGCGGCTTCGACGAAGTCGAGGTCGCCGTCGACGAGCGGGCGCACCGGGAACACCCGTCGCGCCTCGACCTTCATCGCCAGCAACTGTCGCTCGCGGGCGAAGGGATCGGCGGCGCCCGATTGCGCCGCGCCGACCAGTGCGGCCGCCAGCAGCGCGGGGAGCAGCGGCAGCGCCATCAACTGGAGCTTTCCGCCAGCGTGCGCAGCAGGAACGGCAGCGAATGGTCGTAGCGCCAGCTGGTGCCGCGATGGCCGTCGTCGAACTCCTCGTAGTGGAGCGGAACGGCGAACTCGCGGCAGGCGCGCGCGAAGCGTCGCGCGCCGAAGTGGAGGTGGTATTCGTCGCGGTCGCCGCAATCGACCCACAGCGCCGCCAGCGCGCGCAGCGCCGGCGCTTCCGCGGCGACGCGCCGCACCGGATCGAACGCGAGCCAGCGCGCGAACGTCGGCGCATCGATCTCGCAGGTGACCGGGTCGAACGGCAGCGCGAGCCCCTCCGCGCGCGTCGCGTCGGGTGAGTAAGCGGCGGCCATCGCCAGGATGCTGACGGCGGCGAACTCCTCGGCGCTGCGGCGCCGGCGCGAGAAGAAGTGGTGGAGGAACGCGCTGACGCCGCCGGCGCGCCGGACCGCGTCGGCGCAGGCCGGGAAATCGCGCGGGTAGCACAGGTCGAAGCCGAGGTCGCCCGAGTGGCAGGCGACCGCCCCGAAGACGCCGGGCCGCAGCAGCGCGAGGTGGAGCGCGCCGAATCCGCCGCTCGACTTGCCGGCGATGGCGTGGCCGGTCGGACCGGCGATGGTGCGGTAGCGGCTGTCCACCAGCGGCAGGAGTTCGTCGAGGAGATGGCTCGCGTACGGGCCGAGCGTCGGCGAGTCGACGTACTGCGCGCCGCCGAGCCGGGTGCAGCAGTCCGGCAGCACGACGATCGCCGGCGGACAGCCGTGCGCGTAGAGGCGAGCGAGACGCTGGTCGATCGCCTCCTCGAAGCAGGCGCGCGCCAGCAGCGTGGCGCCGAACCCCGCGAAGCCGGCCAGCAGGAAGACGACCGGGTAGCGGCGGTCGGTCGCGTGGTAGCCGGGCGGCAGCACCACGAGGAGTTCGCGCTCGAACGGGTCGCCCTGGCGATTGCCGCAGAGGAGGCGACTCTCGACGCGCAGCGACTCGATGCGGAGGGGATTCGCGGCGGGGTGGTGCATCGGGCGGACGATACCGGCAGTGCGGGAGTGCCCCTCTGCCGCGCGACCATCCAACCAGTCGTATGCGGAATATTCCTGCAGCACGAGCGGTTGTGGCCCCTCGCTCTCCGGAGTACCATCCGCGCCGTCGGTCGGAATTGGCGGTGCGTGCCCGCAGTTGCTGCGTCATCCCCCCGTGGCGCAAGCGATGGCGGGCGAACCTCACGCAGTGGAGGGGGCGTCATGATCGAGGCCGAGTCATCGGACCGCGGGACCGCGTCGCTCGGACATGTGCTCGCGGCAGAGCCGCATGCGCTCGGACGGGGTTTGCGTCTGCTCGAAACCGACTTCCGGCTCACGCCGGAGCTCGTCGTCGACGCGTGGATGCAGGAACCGTCGGGGCGCCCGGTCGTCGTCCTCGGGGAGGGGAACGGCGGCGCTGCGGTCGCGCTTGGCCGCGCGTGGTGCGTCATCGCCGAGGTGCGGCGGATGCGGAACCTGCTGGAGCGGTTGTTCCGGCAGGAGGGGACGCGGTTCGACGTCGATCCACGCGTGATCGTCATCGCGGCGCGATTCCCCGACGCCCTGCTCGGCGTGCGCGATCGACTGGCGGCATGCGCCATCGATCTCGTCGAAGCCGTCGTCGTGGAGTTCGACGCTTCGCCCCGCCTGGTGCTGGTCCCGGCCGGAGGCGCGCTCCTGCGCGAGGCGCCTCCGGCTCCGGACTTGCCGGTGGCAGTGCCAGTGACGGCGCCCGTGGCCGTCCCCGCTGCAGCGCCGGTGGCAGCGCCGCCGGTGCTGCCCGTGGCGTCGCGCGCGAACGGCAACGGCAATGGCCACGGCAATGGCCACGGCAATGGCAACGGTGGTCACGTCCCCGCCGGTGCGGCGCGTCCGGTCCCGCGCGCGGTCGGCGTCGCGGCGCTGCTCGACGAGCTGAAACGCAAGGTCGTGCACCTGAATGATCACGTCGCGGAGGAGGTGGACGGCACCACCACGCGCTTCCGCTTCCATGGCGAATTGCTGGCGGCCGTCACCGCGAGCGACGCCGGCTTGCGCGTCGCGATCGGCGACGACGGCGAGGCCGAGCGCGTCGTCGGTGAGCGGACGGCATTGAACAGCGTGCTCGACGACGTGGTGCGGCGCTACTTCGCGCTGGCCCGGCTCGTGAAGCCGGCGGGTCGCGCGACCGGTGGTGCCGCGTCGGCAGGGGCGGCGCGCGGTTGATCGCTGCGTCCGCGCTATGACGGGCGCATGGACCTGCCGCCCGTTCCCGCCGATCTCGATGCGCGTCTGCGCACCTTCCTGGCCGAGGATCTCGGCGCCGGCGACGTCACGGCGCGCTGCTTCGTGCCGCGCGATGCGCGCTCCGGTGCCGCGCTGACCGCCAAGGCTGCCGGCGTCGTCGCTGGAGCCGACCTGGCGCTGCCGATCGTCCGGCTGCTCGATCCGACGGCCACCGGCAGCGCTGTCGCCGTCGACGGCACCGTGGTCGCGCCGGGCCAGGTGGTCGCGCGGCTCGCGGCCGCGACGCCGGCGCTGCTCGCCGCCGAGCGGACCCTGCTCAACCTGGTGCAGCACCTGTCGGGCATCGCCACCCACACGGCGCGCTTCGTCGCGGCGGTGGCCGGCACCGGCGCCCGCATCCTCGACACGCGCAAGACGCTGCCCGGGCTGCGCTGGTTCGCCAAGCGGGCAGTGGTGGCGGGCGGGGGCATGAACCATCGCCACGGCCTGTACGACCAGGTCCTGATCAAGAGCAACCACCTCGCCTTCACGCGGCCGTGGCCGCTCGGGCAGCGGCCGCTCGAAGCGGCGATCGCCGCGGCGCGGCGGCAGGTGCCGGCGGGAATGAAGGTGGAGGTCGAGGTGTTCGATGGCGACGAGGCGGTGCGCGCGGCGGCGGCCGGCGCGGACTACGTGTTGCTCGACAACTTCACGCCGGAACAGGTGGCCGTGGCGGTCGGGCGCGTGCGGGCTCGGTTCCGGCCCGAGCAGGTGGCGCTCGAGGCGTCGGGCGGCATCGACCTCGGCAACGTCCGCGCCTTCGCGCTGGCGGGCGTCGAACGGATCTCGATCGGGGCGCTGACCCACTCCGCTCCCGCGCTCGACCTGTCGCTGCGATTCGACGGCGCCGACGCGTGAGCGCGGCCGTTCGCCCACCAGGCGACCGGAGGCGGGGCGGCGCGCGCCTTGTCGCTCCTGCGCGCAGGACCTAACGTCCGCCGCGTGGACCCGACCCCGCCACCGTTGCTCGCGATCGAATACCGGATCGGCCCCGATGCCGACGCCGTGCGCCTGGTGCGGGGGCAGGTGCGGGCGCTGCTGCAGGATCACGGCTTCGCCCCCAGCAAGGTCGAGGCGGTGCTGCTCGGCCTCGACGAGGTGGTCATGAACGCCTGCTGGCACGGCGAAGCGGCGCGCCAGGTGGAACCGGTCGAGATGGTGGTGCAGGTCCACGCCGACCGGTTGGTCCTCGAGGTGCGCGATCGCGGCGCGTTCGTCGCCCGCGACGGCCACGCGAAGGAGGCCGCGACGCTTCCGGACGACGACGCCGAGTCGGGCCGCGGTTTGTTCCTGATCCACGCCACCATGGACGAGGCGAGCTTCTCGCCACGCGAGGGGGGTGGGACCGTTGTCCGGCTCGTCAAGCGGCGCTGACTCGGCCGGCGCCCGCGCCTGGCGCATCACCGCGGCCGTGCTGGCCGTCGCGCACGGCGGCTGGATCTGGTGGCTCTCGTCCCAGACCTTCGCCGGCCCCGGTGGCAAGTTCTGGAGCTTCCTCTCGAATTCGGTCCATTTCGCGTTGTTCGGCGCACTCGCCCTGCTGCTGCTCGAGGTCGCGCGCAAGGGCCGCGGCTGGAGCCGCGACGCGCTGCTCGGGGTGCTCGTGCTGGTGGCGACCTACGGCATCGTCGACGAATGGCACCAGAACGACGTCGCCGGCCGTACGCCCGACCCGTTCGATGTCTGCGTCGACCTGCTCGGCGGCGTGGCCGCGGTGAGCCTCTGGTGGGGGGTGCGCGGCCCGGGCCGACTGCTGCCGGCACTGGGCCGCGCCACCGCGGTGGCGTTGGTGGCGCTGGCGTTCAACGCCTGGCGGACGTGGGGGCCGCAGCTGTCGTGACTCGGCAGTTCGCCGGAGGATCGGGGGCGCGCCGCGCAGATCGCTTCGTCGCGCCGCCCCCGCCACTTCCCCCGGAGTTGCAGTCGCCAGCTCGCCTCGCCCTGCACGCAGCGCGCCTCCGACTTCTTTCGCGCACTTCAGAGTCGGGACACTAGGCTGAACCGCTCGCCGTCGCACGATCGCGGCGGCCGGGGAGGCAGCGGACGATGGCGGGCAGCGGGAGTGGCGCCGGCGGTGCGGACGAGGGCGACGGGGCGCTCTGGCGCAGCCCGCTCTCCTCGCGCTACACCAGCCGCGAGATGCAGCAGCTCTTCTCCGATCGCTCGCGCGCGCGCCAGTGGCGGGAGATCTGGATCGCGCTGGCGCGGACGCAGCGGGAACTCGGCCTCGACCTGCCGGAGCGGGAGATCGACGCACTCGAGCGGCGCATCGACGAGATCGACCTCGCGCGCGCGGCGGCGCTGGAGAAGGAGCTGCGCCACGACGTGATGGCGCACCTCCACGCGTTCGCCGAACTGCATCCGCCGGCGAAGCCGTTCCTCCACCTCGGTGCCACCTCCTGCACGGTGACCGACAACGCCGACCTCGTGCTGATGAAGCGCGGGCTCGGGCTGCTGCGCGACGCGCTGCTGCAGGTGATCGAGCAGCTCGCCGCCTTCGCGGCGCGGACGCGGGCGATCGCGACGCTCGGCTACACCCATTTCCAGCCGGCGCAGCCGACCACCGTCGGCAAGCGCGCCTGCCTCTGGCTGCAGGACCTGCTGCTCGACCTCGCCGAGCTCGACCGGCTGATCGACGAGCTGCCGGCGCGCGGACTCAAGGGCACGACCGGCACCCAGGCGTCGTTCCTGACGTTGTTCAGGGGCGATGCGGCGAAGGTCAAGGAGCTCGATGCGCGTTTCTGCGCGCGGCTCGGTTTCGCGCGGCGCTTTGCCGTGACCGGCCAGACCTACCCGCGCAAGCTCGACTTCCGCATCCTCGCCGTCCTCTCCGGCCTGGCGCAGTCGTGCGCCAAGACCGGGAACGACCTGCGGTTGCTGGCGCACGAGCAGGAAGTGGAGGAGCCGTTCGAGGACAAGCAGATCGGCTCGTCCGCGATGGCCTACAAGCGCAACCCGATGCGCGCGGAGCGGATGGTGTCGCTGGCGCGCTACCTGATGCACCTGCCGGTCAACGCAGCCGAGACCGCGGGGCAGCAGTGGCTCGAGCGGACGCTGGATGACTCCGCCAACCGGCGCATCGTGCTGGCCGAGGCGTTCCTCGCCGCCGACGCGCTCCTGCGCATCCACCACTCGATCTTCAAGGGGATCCTCGTCCACGAGCCGCGCATCCGCGCCCACCTCGAGCGGGAGCTGCCCTACATGCTGACCGAAGAGGTGCTGATGCGCGCCGTCCAGGCCGGCGGCGACCGCCAGGAATTGCACGAGCGGATCCGCGTGCATGCGCGCGCCGCGGTCGAGCGGCAGAAGGCGGGAGCCGGCGACAACGATCTGTTCGCGCGACTGGCGGCCGATCCGGCCTTCGCGACGGTGCGGGACGACCTGCCGCGGCTCCTGCAGGGGGCCGGCCTGACCGGACGCGCCGTCGCGCAGGTCGACGAGTTCCTCGCCGAGGAGGTGCGTCCGGCGCTGGCCAAGGCGCGCAGCGGGGGAGTGCGGCGCGGTCTCGAGGACCTGAAGGTCTGACGCGAGCGCAGCTGCCGGAACGAGCGCGGCGCCGATCGCCCCGCAGGGTGCCCGGCGCCGCCAATTGGAAGTTTCCCGCGGATGCCCGACCGATCCGGGTGACTCCCGGACCGTTCGGGCGAAGGACTCAACGGTCGCCGCACTCCTCGGCGCACGCCGTGTCGGCTTCACAGCACTCGAGCAACTCGATCACCTCGATGTCGCACTCGGTCGCGCACTCGGTCGCGCACTCGGTCGCGCACTCGGTTGCGCACTCGGTCGCGCACTCGGTCGCGCACTCGGTCGCGCACTCGGTCGCGCCCTCGAATGCGAAAGTGGCGCCCCCCCGTTCGGCGACGAACACGCCATCGCCGTCGAGGACGATCGCCGTCACTTCGCAGTCACCGCCGCCCGCACTGCAGCAGGAGTTGCAGTCCGACTTGATGGCAGGGCACGTGCCGCCGCCAGCGCCGTGAAACCGGATCGCGGGGACGCCCGGCGAGGTTTCGAATCGACGAACGCGCATGCCGGGCACGCCGTGGCCGCCGTGGCCATGGAGGCCGTGCATGCCATGAAACCGAACGCCCGGCGTCCACTGCCCGCCGGGGTGCGACGCGTTCCCACCGTGGTCAACCTTCGGCCTGACCACGATCACCTGCCGCTCGACCTCCGGCGGCGCCGTCGAGAACTCGTAGGACGCCTTCGGCGCGGCCGTCTTGCTCTTCGCCTTGCCCGACCGCTTTGCCTTCGAAGTCGCCTTCGAAGTCGCCTTCGAGGTCGCCTTCACGGACTGCTTTTGCGCCGGGCAGCCGTCACACTTGCCGCAGCACGATTCGCCGCCGGCGTTCGCCGCCTGGCCCGGAACGACCTGGATGTTTCTGAACACCTCCGGCGCGAGCGCCTTCACCGCGATGCGCTTCTTCTTGCCGTTGCCCCTGCCGAACTCGGCCGGGAGTTCTTCCGTGGTGATCCACGCCGACGGTTCGCCGACGACCACTGCGCCAGACGTGCACGTGCCGTCGCCGCTGCCCGCGTCACAGGTCGCGCTGCTGACGGTGCCATCGGCATCCACCTTCAGCGTGAGCGTGAGGCCGGCACCCTCAACGTTGATGCAGCCTTCGGCTTCGGACGTCTCGTTCCCGAAGCCCGTGTTCATCACCTCCGGCTCATGCAGTTGGAGCCCGACGCCGCCCTCCGGCCACGACAACAATCGCCGCTGCAGCGTCGTGCCGTCCTGGATGACGATGGTGCCCGCATCCGCCGACTGCAGCGGGATTCCCGACATGGTGCCGGCGGCTGGGTCGATCGACGCGAAGGCGAGCGGAAGGAGGGCCATTTCGGGCGTCGGCTCGGGCTCACGGCCGCCGCCGCCGCCGCCGAGCGCCGCGCGGATGGCTTCGAGCTGCTGCTGCTGCTTCTCGCAGCGGGCGCGCAGTTCCTCGACCTGTCGGCGCAACGCGTCGATCTCGGCGCGCGCGTCGTTGATCTCGGCGTTGCCGCCGGCCGGGGGCGCCGGCGTGGCCGCGATCCGCACTCGGCGTGGCGCCGGCGGCGGGAGCTTCGCGGGCGGGGCCGGCGGCGCTTCCATTTCCATGCCAGCTGCGCCCATGCCATCAAGGCCGGCCATCGCGCCCGTTCGCGCTCCGAGCGTGACCTTGAGCTTCTTCTCCTCGCCGCCGCGGTTCAGCACGAGGCGCACCTTGTCGCCGGCCGCATGGCTGCCGATCACCTCGACCAACGCATCGACCGAGTCGATCTCGGTGCCGTCGACGCGGACGATCACGTCACCTTTCTGCAGACCGAAAATCCCCGCCGGCGATCCCTCGACGACGCTGAGCACGCTGGCACCGCCCGCGTCCGAACCGGTCAGCTGCACACCGAGCCAGCCGCCGCTCCCGCCGGCCATGGCGCCCGCGCCGCCGCCTTGCGCCTCGGTCACATCGACGAGGTCGGCGCCTTGCGCCTCGGTCACATCGACGAGGTCGGCGCCTTGCGCCTCGGTCACATCGACGAGGTCGGCGACGCCCTCTCTCGTCAGATCTGCCGCTGCGGCAGCCTCGGGTGCGCTGGCGAGCCGGGCGCTGGTCCGACGCTTCTCGCTGTCGCGCAGGAAGGTGATCTTCACCTTCGCGCCGGCGCCGAAGCTGGCGATGGCGTCACGCAGCTCTTCCTCGGAAGCGGTGGTTCGATCGCCGATCGCGACGATCACGTCGCCGGCCTTGAGTCCGGCCTTGGCCGCCGGGGTGTCGGCGACGATCTCGGCCAGGCGCACGCCACCGCCGTCGGCCGGGCCCTCGACGTAGACGCCGAGGTAACCCGCCTCGGCGACCGCGGCGCTGGCCATCGCGGCCCACTCGCCGCCGGGGGACGGGGCCGTCTGGCTCCGCGCCGGCGCGAGGCCACAGGTCATGGCTGCGGCGAGCATGGCCGCCTTCAAGGAAGTGGTCACGAGGTGCTGCATGCAGTTCCCTCTCTACGAGCGAGCCGCAACAGTGCGGGCTCGCGACTGGGTGGGGTCCGATCGTCCCGGAGTGACCCGCTTGTACCGGTGGGTGCCGGGGGCTGTTAGAAAATTGTGTTCCCGCGGCCTTGCCGGTTGCCAGCGTGACTGCCGCCGGGGGCGATCGCCGCGCGACCAAGGGGTTGCGGCCGTGGCGCACGACCGGCGCGAGGAGCAGGCATGCGGCGGCTGGCGTTGGCGGTGGAGGGAGACGGGGCGCGCTTCCCGCCATTGGCGACCGTCGCGCAGTGGCTCGAGGCGCTCGAACTGCGCGCCTACGTGCCAGGAGGGGCGGCGACACCACCGGCAGCGGAGGCGTTCCGTCGTGACCTCCTTGGCTTCACTGCCGCGGCCGTGCGCCATCCCTGCCACGCCCTTGAACGCTCCGCGCCGCCGCCGGCGCTGGGGGAGCCGGTGCCGGCGGCACGTGCGACGGCGGTCGGCGAACTGCAGGCGACGCGTCGGTTCGCGGCGACGCTGAAGGCGCCGTTCGTCATCGTCGAGCTGACGCCACCGCTCCACGGTGCGCCGATCGATGCACGCGCGAACGCGTCGATCGATGCGCTGCTCGACCGCACTTGCCGTTCGCTGCATGCCGTGCTGGCCGATGACCTCGGGATCGAGGTCGCGCTGACGTTGCCGCGCGAGCGGTGCGAATGGCTGACGCCGACGTTCGTCGAGCACATCGTCGCGGACTTCGGCTCGCGGCGGCGCATCGCCTGGTGGCACGACAGCGGACGCGCCGGCGCCCAGGCGGCGCAGGGCGGACCGCCGGCCGGCGCCTGGCTCGATCGACTGGCCGATCGCTGCGTCGGTCTCTACGCCACCGACTGCGTCGGCGCGCACTCCGGCCTGCCGGCGGGCGCGGGCGAAGCCGATCTGAAGACGGTCCTCGAGGCGCTGCCGCGAGCGGCCTGGGTGGTGGTGCGGGCCGAGCCGTTTCCCGGCCCCGGTCCGCTGCTGCCGGCGGTGCGCCTGCTGCGCGGCGAGCGAGGCTGAGCGGTGGCACGGCGCCGCTCCGCCGCGCTGCACGCTCCCCTGGCGCTGGTCATCGCCGGCAGCGATCCGAGTGGGGGGGCCGGTCTCGAACTCGACCTCAAGGTGCAGGCGCTCTTCGGCGTCCACGCCGCCGCGATCGCGAGTTGCCACACGACGCAGACGGCGGAGGGGGTGGTGGCGGTGGTTCCGTCCGACGGGCGGCGGGCCGAGCGGCAGTTCGCCTTGCTGCGCGCCGCGACGCCGTGGCGGGCGCTGCAGGTGGGCATGGTGCACGATCGCGCCTGGATCGACCGCGTGGCGCGCTGGGCGCAGCAGGATCGGTCCGTCCCGCTGGTGCTCGACCCGGTGGTGGCGCCGACGCGCGGGCCGCGGACGCTCGCGCCGGCGCTGGTCGAACACTACCGCCGCCGACTGCTGCCGCTGGCGACGCTGCTGACGCCGAATGCCGATGAGGCCGCGCTCCTGCTCGGCTGGTCGCGCGGCCGGGTGCAGCGCGAGGTCGATGCGGCGCTGGCCGCGCTGCTCGCACTCGGGCCGCAGGCGGTGCTGCTCAAGGGCGGCCACTTCGCCGGCGAGGTCGACGTGGTCGATCGGCTGCGCGGCGCGTTCGCGCCGGTCGATTTCCGCAAACCGCGACGGCGCGGTCGCGCGCCGCGCGGGACCGGTTGCGCGCTGGCGGCCGCGATCACTTCCCTGCTCGCGCGCGGCGTCGCGTTGACCCCGGCGGTGGCGGCGGCGGAGGCGTGGATCGATGCGGCGCGAGCCGCCGCACGGACCGTCGGGAAAGGTCGTCCGTACCTCGCTCTCGTGCCCCCTCGCGCGGTTTGACATCGCTCGCGGGTCGCTCTATGTTCCCCGCCCTCTTGCGGGTGTAGCTCAGTGGTAGAGCACCACGTTGCCAACGTGGTTGTCGTGAGTTCAATCCTCATCACCCGCTCCATCTGACCCGCGATCCCGCGGTCGATCCGGCTGGCGACGCGCTCGCCGCCATGCGCCATGGCACCGGCCCGCGCCGTGCTGCGCCGACTGGCCCCGGACTTGCCATCATCGGTGCGGTCGGGCACATGGTCGTAGAAGCGATCGTGGCGGCGAACGTGATCGCGCCAGGCGCCGGCCGACCTCCGGTGCACCGAATCGGAACCCCCCTGCGGAGCTGCTCCATGTGGACGAACGCCGTCTCCGCGTGCCTGCTTGGCACGCTCGCGCCGAACCTGCGAGGCGACGCCGACGACGCCGCGGCGGTCGCGCCGGCTGCCGCCAAGGTCGTCACCTTGAGCCTTGCCGGGTTCGGCGGCGAGGACCCGGTGCCGACCGGGCTCTTCGCCGATGGTTCGCGCAACTTCCTCGCAGAACTCGACCGCATCCGCGCGATGGCCGCCGACGCCAGCGTGGGGGTGGTGCGGCTCGAACCGGCGAACGGCCTCGACTCGGCGCGTTCGCAGGACGTGGTGAAGGAACTGAAGGCGCTCAAGGCAGCCGGCAAGAAGCTGGTCTGCTGGGCCGAGACGCTCGACCAGGATGCGCTCGGCTTCGCCTCGCTGTGCGACCTCGTGATGGTGCCGCCACCCGGCGAACTGATGCTGCAGGCGCCATCGGCCGAGGTGATGTACCTGAGGGACCTGCTGGCCAAGGTCGGCGTGCGCTACGACGTCCTCCATGTCGGCGAATTCAAGACGGCCTACGAGGACATGGCGCTCTCGGCGATGAGCCAGGCGCAGCGCGTCGAACTGACCGAGCTGCTGAAGCATCGCTACGAGAGCGCGGTGGCCACCATCGCCGCCCACCGCGGGATCGATCGCGCGAACGTCGAGCGCGGCTTCGAGGCGCTGATGCTGGCGCCGAAGCAGGCGCTGGAGCTCGGGCTGATCGACGCGGTCGGCTACGAGGACGAGTTCGACGCGCGGGTGGCGCAGCTCGCCGGCGGGACGCCGGAGATCGTCACCGACTGGGGCGAGACCGATGCAGCCGCCGAGCTGAAGGCGAAGCTCGACAGCCCGTTCGCCCTCTTCTCGCTGCTCAAGGAGGTGCTGGAACCGCAGGAAGAGAAGCTCCCCGACGGCGCCCGCATCGCCGTCGTCTACGCGACCGGCGCGATCATGAGCGGCAAGAGCAGCATCGGTTTCGGCGGCCAGACCATGGGTGCCGACACCATCGTCGAGGCTCTCGATGCCGCGCGCGACGATGAGAGCGTGAAGGCGGTCGTGCTGCGGATCAACAGCCCGGGCGGCAGCGCGCTCGCGTCCGACCTGATCTGGCGGGCGGTGCAGCGCTGCCGGGAGACGAAGCCGGTGATCGCGTCGATGGGTGGCGTCGCCGCCTCCGGCGGTTACTGGATCGCGATGGGGTGCGACCGCATCCTCGCCCAGCCCGGCACCATCACCGGATCGATCGGCGTGGTCGCCGCGGTGCCCAACCTGTCGGGCGCGTTCCGGCAGTTCGGCGTGAACGTCGAGGTGGTGGGCTACGGTCCGCACGCGGAGGAGCTGTCGACCCTGCGCGACGGGCTGCCGCCGCTGCTGCGCGGCAAGTTCGAGCGCTCGATGAACGATCTCTACGGCGAGTTCGTCGCCAAGGCGGCGGCCGGCCGCAAGCTCGATCCGACGCGGCTCGAGGAGCACGCGCGCGGCCGCGTCTGGACCGGCGCGGCGGCGAAGGAGATCGGCCTGATCGACGGCTTCGGCGGCCTGCGCGAGGCGATCACCTACGCCTGCTTCACGGCGAAGCTCGATCCGGCGGAGACGCCGGTCCGCGAGCTGCCGGAGGCGCCCGACTTCCTCGAGGCGCTGCAGGAGCAGCTCGACGGGCTGGTCTCGCTGCGCACCTCGCTGGCGCGGGTGGCCGCAGCACTCGGCGCCGCGGAACTGGCGGCGGCGGTCGCGCCGCTGCTCGAGACGGCGGAGGGCACGCCGCGGACGCGCATGCTGGCGACGCTGCCCTACGTGCTGATCGAGCGCTGATCGGTCGCTGATCGGTTGCGTGCCGAGCCGGCGGCCACGCCGGGCGGCAGGATCTGGCGCCCGGGATCACTGCTCCCCGTCGCGGGAGGGTTCCCGGGCGCCGTCGCGTCCGGCCCGCTCGTCGTCGCCGCTGTCGGTGTAGCCGGTGGCGCTCATGTAGCTCTTCATCGCGCTGTCGTCGCCGGCGCCGACGTCCTCGCGCGTCACCTCCACCTGCTCGTCCCAGCTCTTGATGCGCTCGATCTCGTGCGCGGCGCGGAACTCCTCGGTGAACGCCGCCTCGATCGGCTGGCCCGCCATGTCGGCCCCGATCGGGAAACCGTGCAGGTGGAGCAGCGTCGGCGTCACGTCCGCCAGATGCGCCGGCGCGAGGCGCGCGCCGCGGCGGATCGCCGGGCCGCGCCAGAGCATGATCCCGTCGGTCGAGTGATTGCCGGTGCGGTCCTCGACGTCGACCAGATCGTCGAAGCGGCGCCGCCCGCTCGGCGTGTGCAGCGGCGTGTCACGGTCGAGAGCGGAGTCGCTGTTCACCGCGACCTCGATCTGCCCGTCATCGCGCGCGGTGACGATGAACGGTCGCGGACCGCCGATCGCCTCGCAGCGCGTCAGCCAGTCGACGATGCGCGCTCCCGCATCGGCGGCGGCGGCGACGCCGGGAACCGGACGGAAGTAGCCGCGCGTCGCCACCGACGACCAGAAGACCTCCTTCTCGGTGAGGCCGAGCTCGGCGGCGATGCGGCTCATCTTCGGCCGCAGCTCGCGCTGGTGGCTCTCGCCGCCTTCGCCGATCGAGGTGAAGCCGTGGTCGGAGACCACCGCCACCGTGGTCTGCGCGCCGAGCAGCGGCAGGATCTCGCCGAGCAGCGCGTCGCAGGCGCGGTAGTAGTCGGTCAGGAGCTCGCGGAACGGCGTGGCGCGCGCGTGGTCTATCCCGAAGTCGTCGGGGAAGTGGAACTGCCAGAACTTGTGCGCGAGGTTGTCGGTGCCGTAGCAGATGAAGCAGCTGAAGTCGGGCTGGTGGCGCCGGTAGAGCTCGAGGTAGACGTCGCCGTTCAGCAGCAGTTGCAGCGTGCGCTTGGCGGCGTACTGCTTCTCCCAGCTCGGGTCGCCGATGGCGGTGCGTGCCTGCACCAGCGCCGCCAGCGCGGTCTTGCAGCGCAGCCCGTGCTCGAGGTAGCCGCAGCCCCAGTCGCGCAGCCGGGCGAGCAGGCGACCCCATTCGCCGCGCTGGCGCCACTGGTCGAACTCGCCGGTCTGGAACGCGATCTCGAGTTCCTTGATGAAACGCAGCCCCGCCGGCCGTGTCTCCGGCCCGCGCGCCATCCACGCCGGAACCACGAACGGGTCGTAGGGATCGGGCGGCCATGTCACCAGCCACTGGAACAGGCCGACCGACCACCCCTGCGCCTGCAGGATCTCCCACACGCGGCGCGTCTTCAGGTCCTGATTCTGCGTGCAGAAGAAGTCGACCACGCCGTGGTCGGCGGGCGGCTTGCCCGTGGCGATCGTGGTCCAGACCCGCGGCGACGCCGACTCGACCTCGGACTGGAGGATCCCGCTCGCGCCCTCCTCGCGGATGCGGCGCAACGCAGGCAGCTGGTCGGCCGCCATCAGCTTGTCGAGCAGCGTCCAGGTGCCGGCATCGAGGCCGTAGACGAAGATGCGCGGCCGGTCGCCGACCGGCGCAGAGGCGGGCGGGCGCCGCCACGCCGGCACGCTGGCGCCGCCGAGCAGGAGCGCAAGGGCCAGCAGTGCGCCGGTGCGACGCGACCAGAGCGGCAGCAGCGTCACGCCGCCGAGGAGCGCGGCGCCGATCGCCGCGCCCGCCGCCAGCGCCGCGACCCAGACTCCGGTCGCCTCGGAGTCGACCCGCAGCGCAATGAAGCAGCCGCCGATCGCCGCGCCGAGCGGAAGCGTGGCCACCGCAGCAGCGATGCGCTCCGGCAGCAGCGCGCCGAGCGCCAGCGCGAGCGCCAGCGGCAGTGCCACCAGCGCCAGCGTCAGGCCGAGCAGTTCGCCAACGCCGCCACTGAAGAAGGTCGGCCAGCGCAGCGCGGCCGCCCCGAGGGCGACGGCGGCGAACGGCAGGCTGGACGCCAAGGCACGGCGGGCGGCGAGGAGGGCCGTCATCTTCCGAGGTCCGGGGGAGGAGAGGGCGACGAGCTTCCGGGTGCGGATGGCAACGTTCAAGCCGGGGGGGGCTCGAGCATCATCGGTCGTACCGGTCGCCGAAGTTGTCCACGGTTTTCCAGCGCCGGGTGGCGCTTGCTTGTCGCTGCCGCGCAGCGCTCCTATGTTCCCGCCCCGTTCATTGGCAGCGCAGCCCGCCGACATGTCGAGCGGCGCGGCGCGCTGCGCGAGCGGCCCGCCGCTCGCCTCCCGCCGTGGATCGCTCCGATGCTCCTCCCTTCGGGGGTGCGCGCGATGGGCCTGGCTGTCAGCGGCCGCGCCGTTGCGTCGTCGGATGGCGAGGACTCCGCGGCCGAGGCCGAGCCTCCAGAACGTCCGCGGGCCCCGGTTGGTTCTCGTCGCGCGCAGAGCCCGGACGACTCGTCCGGGGTCGCTGGAGCCACACACGCGCGATGGCGCGGAGTTCCGCGGTGAGCGATGCAGGCGGTCTCGGTGGCGGCGCGGGCGGATTGGCGGCGACCCGGGCGCGCGCACGGCAGGGCCGCGCCCACTACTTCCCTGACGCGACCGACGCGGAGTGGAACGACTGGAAGTGGCAGTTCCGCCATCGCGTCACCGACCTCGAGCAACTGGTCCGGTTGATCCCGATCCCGGAGGGGGAGCGCGCGCTGCGGCGCGAGGTGCTGCGCGACTTCCGCATGGGGATCCCGCCGTACTACCTGGCGCTGATCGACGCCGACGATCCGGACGATCCGATCCTGCGGCAGGCGGTGCCGCTGACCGAGGAGTACGCGTGGCGCGACGTCGGCGACGAGGATCCGCTCGGCGAGGAGAAGTTCTCGCCGGTGCCGGGGATCACGCACCGCTATCCCGATCGCGTGCTGATGGTCATCAGCAACTCATGCGTGGTCTACTGCCGCTACTGCACGCGCAAGCGGATCATGTACGAGGACGCCGTGCCGGACCTCGAGATCGACCGCATGGTCGACTACATCGCCCGCACGAAGACGGTGCGCGACGTGGTCGTGTCAGGCGGCGATCCGCTCACCTGCTCGACCGCCAAGCTCGACTCGATCCTCGGCAAGCTGCGCGCGATCCCGCACCTCGAGATCATCCGCATCGGCACCCGCGTGCCGGTGTCGCTGCCGCAGCGCATCGACGCCGAGTTGTGCGCGATGCTGCAGAAGCACCACCCGCTCTGGGTGAACGTCCACTTCAACCATCCGCGCGAGTGCACGCCGGAGGCAGCGCGCGCCTGCGACCTCCTCTCCCGCGCCGGGATCCCGCTCAACAACCAGGCGGTGCTGCTGAAAGGCGTGAACGACGACGTCGCCACCATGAAGGCGCTGATGCACGGCCTGATGAAGATGCGCGTGCGCCCCTACTACCTCTACCACTGCGATCCGGTGCGCGGCAGCGAGCACATGCGGACCACGGTGGCGAAGGGGCTCGAGATCATGGAGGGGCTGCGCGGCCACACCTCGGGCCTCGCGATCCCGCAGTACGTGATCGACGCGCCGGGCGGCGGCGGCAAGGTGCCGATCAACCCGAACTACCTGCTCCACTACGAGCCGGCGCAGCACCGCTTGATCGTGCGCAATTACCAGGGGCGCATCTTCGAGTACCACGAGCAGGTGCCGGAGAGCGAGCTCCTGCGGCGCAAGCTCGCCACCGAGTCGACCGTGCAGCCGCAGCCGCCGGTCGTCGGCAAGAGTCGGTGGGCGCATCGCGGCCGCACGCGCCGCGACGCGACCTGAGCGGCGTCGCCGCCGGCTTGCTCGGACTGCCGCCGTGGACATCGGTCTCGCCTTCGACCTGAAGAGCGACTTCGTCGCGCCCGCCGGCGCGCCGGACGACCTCCTCGAGGAGTACGACTCGGAGCGCACCATCGCCGCGATCGAGGCGGCGCTTTCGCGGCGCGGCCATCGCGTCCGGCGGATGGGCGGCGGGAAGCGGTTCCTCGCCGAACTCCTGGCGGCGCCGCCGGAACTCGTCTTCAACGTCGCGGAGGGGCGCGGCAGCCGGTCGCGCGAGGCGCACATTCCGGCCGTGTGCGAGATGGTCGGCGTTCCGTGCACCCACAGCGATCCGGCGACGCTGGCGCTCGCGCTCGACAAGGCGCTCTGCAAGCGGGTCGCGGCGGCGGCCGGCGTGGCAGTCGCGCGCGACCGCGTGGTGCGATCGGTCGCGGAGCTCGCGGGCCTCGAACTGCGGTTCCCCTGCATCGCCAAGCCGCTCCACGAGGGCTCGAGCATCGGCGTGCGCGCGTCGAGCCGCAGCGACGACGCGACAGCGCTCGCGCGCGAGGTGGGTCGGATCGTCGGCGACTACGCGCAGCCCGCGCTGGTCGAGGAGTTCCTGACTGGTCCGGAGTTCACGGTCGGCGTGCTCGGCCACGGCGCGCAGGCGCGGGTGCTGGCGGTGATGGAGATCCGGCCGAAAGACGATCGCACCGCCGACTTCGTCTATTCGGTCGAGCTGAAGCGCGTCTGGCCCGATCACGTCGAATACCACGTGCCGCCGCGCCGGCCGCCGGAGCTGCTGGCCGCGGTCGAGCGGGTCGCGCTCGGCGCCTACCGCGCACTCGAGTGCCGCGACATCGGTCGCGTCGACGTGCGCCTCGACGCCGCCGGCGTCGCCCACTTCATCGAGCTGAATCCGCTGCCCGGCATCAGCCCCGGCTGGAGCGACCTCTGCATCCTGGCGGAGAAGAGCGGCGTCGACCATGACGCGCTGATCGGCGCCATCCTCGACCAGGCGCTCGCGCGCATCGGGCGGCGCTGATGCGCGTCGTCGTGCTCCACAATGCGGAGGCGGCGCCGGCGCACGGCGAGGCGCGCGATGCGTTGGCGGTGGTGGCGGTGCAGGCGTGCGCGCGCGCGGTGAGCGAGGCGCTGCGGCGCGGCGGTCACGAGGCGCTGCCGCTGCCGGCGCCCGAGGAGCCGGCCGCGTTGCTAGCGGCGCTGCGCGCGGCGCGGCCCGACACGATCTTCAACCTGGTCGAGTCGTACCGCGGCGAAGCGGCGCTCGAGCCGGCCGTGAATGGGCTGCTCGAACTCAGCGGCATCCCTTACACCGGGAGTCGGTCGTTGGCGTGCGCCTTGGCGCTGCGCAAACCGATCGCGAAGGCGCTCTTGGCGGCGGCGGGGGTGCCGGTGGCGGCGGGTCGTGCGCTCTCGTTCGCCGACGCCTCGCGCGACGGCGGCGCGCGGCTCCTCGCGGAGCTCGCCGAGCGCGTCGCGTTCCCGTGGATCGTCAAGCCGGCGGCCGAGGACGCGAGCCACGGCATCGACGCCGGCAGCGTGGTCGACGACGTGGCGGCGGCGTGCGCGCGAGCGAAGCTCGTGGCCCAGCGCTTCGCGCAAGGCGTCCTCGTCGAGCGCTTCATCGCCGGTCGGGAACTGAATGTCGCGCTGCTCGGCCCGCACGACGCTCCGCAGGTGCTGCCGCTGCGCGCGATTGACTTCTCCCACTTCCCGAAGGGGCGCCCGGCGCTCGTGACCTACGCCTCGAAGTGGGTCGAGGGGAGCCCCGACTGGAACGGCACCAACGTCGTCGACGCCGATCTCCCCCCGGCGGCCGCGGAGCGGGTGGCGGAGACCGCGCGGCGGGCATGGACGGCCCTTCACCTCTCCGGGTACGGTCGCGTCGACCTGCGCCTCGACGACGACGGCACGCCCGTGGTCCTCGAAGCGAATCCCAACCCTGACCTCTCGCCTGACGCCGGCTTTGCGCTGGCGTGGGCGCGCACCGGCTCCACCTATGACCAACTCATCCTGCGAATCGTCGACCTGGCTTACGCCGGTCCGGCTGCGTGACCTGCGCGCCAGTGACCGCCCGGAACTCGAGCGGATCCTGCGCGCGACCGCGGCCTTCCCTGACCACGAGGTCGCCGTCGCGCTCGAGCTCATCGACCACGCCCTGGCGGCGGCGCGCGGCGCGGCGCGGCGGGCGGACGACTACTGCTTCGCCGTCGCCGAGCACGACGGCGGCAGCGACGTGCCGGGACGCGTGGTCGGCTACGCGTGCTGGGGCCGGAACCCGATGAGCGATGGCGTCTTCGATCTCTACTGGATCGCGGTCGATCCTGCGGCGCAGGGTGGCGGCGCCGGGCGCGTCTTGATGGCGGAGGCCGAGTCGAAGGCGCGCGCCGCCGGCGGCCGGATGGTCCTGGTCGAGACGGGTGGCCAGCCCTCCTTCGCGCCGACGCGCCGCTTCTACGAGCGGATCGGGTACGTCGAGGTCGCGCGGCTGCCCGACTTCTTCCGCGTCGGCGATGACAAGGTGATCTACGGCCGCCGCTTCGACGGCGCGACGCTGGCGCAGGCGGCTGCGACGTTCGCCGCTGCGGCGCACTGATCGGAGCGCACGGCGCAAGGCGTGCCGTGCGCGCAGGGGGACCCGCATTGGCGAACAGTGCGCGCGACGACGAGGCGAAACGCGACCCGCGCTCGCCGGCGAAGGGCGCCGCGCCGCCCGGCACGCTGCCGGTCGTGAACCTTGCGACCGCCACCTTCGACTGCGTCTACCCGACCTGCGGCGGGCTCTGCTGCATGAATGGCCGTCCCGCGGTCGAAGCGCACGAACAGCAGCGGATCGCGGCGAATCTGCCGAAGTTCGTGCCGCACCTGCTGCCCGCCGCGCGCGCCCTGATCGATCGGTCGGGCTTCCTCTCGAACGAGGAGAAGGAGGGGCTGCCGACGCTCAAGGTGAGCAAGGGATGGTGCGTCTTCTTCCGCGACGGCTGCGTGCTCCACCAGGTCGGCGCGACCGAGGGCGACCGCTTCAAGTACAAGCCGTGGCGCTGCGTCGCGTTCCCGCTCGGGCGCGACAAGAAGAGCGGCGAGTGGCACGTGCGCCAGCACGGCCAGCGCGGCGAGGCGTGGGACCTCTTCTGCCTCAACCCGAAGGAGAGCACGAAGAGCGCGGCGACGACGCTCGCTGACGAGGTCGATTTCGTCGCGCGGGCCGAGCGCGACGGACGCATCCCGCCGCTCTCGGGGCGCAAGCACGGCGATGGCGCGCGCAAGGAGCCGGCGCGCGGGCCGGACGGCGCGCCGCTGCGCAAGCGGCGCGACTGACGCGCGCGCATGGACTATCGCGAGACGCCGCCGCCTGCTGACCTCGCGCCGTGGGTGCGCCGGACCTCGCGCCTGGCGCTCGCGCCGTCGAGCGGGTGGTGCCTGACGGGCGTATGGAGCTGATCGTCCATCTCGGCGATCGTTTCGCGCAGTGTTCGGAGGCGGCGGGACGGCCGCTCGCCGGCACGGCGCGCGCGCCGCCACGGGCGCTGCTGGCGGGTCAGCTCACGGCGCCGATCTTCCTCCTGCCCGGAGCGGCGATCGATCTCTTCGCGATCCGGTTCGAGCCGTGGGGCGCGGCCGCGTTGCTGCGCCTCGACGCCGCCGAACTGCGCGATGCGATCGTGCCGCTCGATGCGGTCGTCGGAGCGGAGGCGGACCGCCTGGTCGCGGCGCTCTGCAGCGCGCGCGACGCCGCGGAACGAGTCGCTGCCGCCGCCGCGTGGTGTCGGCGTCTCGCGGCGACGGCGTGGCGCGCACCGGCGGCGTGGGTCGCGTTGGTGCGCGAAGCGCAGCGAACCCCGTCAGGCGTGACGGTCGCGCGCATGGCCGAGCGGATCGGCGGCTCGGCCCGCCAACTCGAGCGCGACTTCGCGCGCCGCGCCCGCGGCAGCGAGGGCAACGACGAGGCTCTTCATTCCGATCTCCTGCGACGGCGTGCGCAACGACTTGGCTGCGTCAGCGACACGACGCCGTTCACTCGACGCGGGTGAACTCGAAGCGGTAGAGGCAGACGGCGTGGTGCTCGAACGGGACGCTGATGGTCGCCGCGACCTCGGTCGCCTTCTCCTTCGGTGTGAAGACGAAGTTCCAGACGGAGAGGTCGCGCTTGCCGTCGGCCGGCGCGTCCTCGCGCCATTCGAGCTTCCAGGAACCGCCCTCGGCACGACCGCGGAACGTCGACGTGGTGTCCCCGGCCTTCTGCTCGACCGCAGTGCCGTCCAGCGGCAGGCGCACCGTGAACCGCTTCCCGCCCTTCGTCTGCTCCAGCACGACGACGTCCTTCTCGAGCGCGATCGAGTAGTCGGGACCGTATTTGGGTCGCTTCTCGTGCGTGCCGTTCGGCGTTATGTCGCCGGCCTAGAACCACTTCCCGACCAGCGCTTCGAGACCGGCCGCCTTGCTGGCAATGACGGGGGCCGTGGCGGGGCCGGCAGTGGCGTGGCGCGCGATCGGAGCGGCGCCTCCTCCCGCGGCGAACGTCGCGACGGCGACAGCGAACCAGAGCTTCATCACGTTCTCCCATGGCCGGTCGGGGTCGGCCGGTCCACGAAACGGGGTGGCAACCTAGCGCCACGACACGGCCCTGGATGGAACGAACGCGACAGCGCGGCCGCCGTCGAGCGCACCGCCAGCACTGACGTCGGGCGGCCCACGCCGTGACGTATTCGCACCGTGGACGCGCGCGGCACGTCGTGGAGTGATGCATGTTCCGAGCCACCGAAGGCCTCCCGCGCGGAGCCCGCAGTTGTTGGCGAGAAGCGAATCCGTATAAGTTCGGTACTGATTCATGTCCGGGAGGGCGATCGCGCCGTCCAGGTGGCATGCGGCAGCGCCGGAGCTCCCGTCGGATGAAGATCCTCCTCCTCTACCCGAGCCTCGATGCTCCGGCCGGGAGCAACCACGGCATCGCGTCGCTGGCCGGCGTCGTCAAGTCGCGCGGCCACGAGATGGACCTCTGGCACGTCTGCGAGAAGCTCGAGACGCCGCCGACCATGGCGGAGCTGGTCGAGTACGTGCGCACCACCAGGCCGGGGATCGTCGGCTTCTCGGCGCTGTCGATGCAGTACGACTGGTGCTGCGAGGCGAGCCGCGCGATCCGCGCCGCCTTCCCGACGCTGCCGCAGATCATCGGCGGCGTCCATTGCACCATGGTCCCCGACGAGGTGCACGACTCGAAGCTCTGGGACTACGTCTGCATCGGCGAAGGCGACTACGCGCTGACCAACGTCATGGACGCGCTCGCGAAAGGGGGCGACCCGACCGAGGTCGCCGGCATCCGCAGCTGGGTGGGCGGCGAGAAGAAGGTGAAGCCGGTCGCGCCGTTCCCGGCGCTCGACACCCTGCCCGCGCTCGACTACGAAGTGTTCGACATGCCGAAGGTGCTCGAGTCGACGAAGGGGTGGATGGGGATCCTCACCTCGCGCGGCTGCCCCTACAAGTGCACCTACTGCTTCAACCTCGAGATCGTCGACCAGTACGTCGCCGACGGCGCCGCCAAGGGGCCGAAGGAGTTCCTGCGCAGCTTCCCGATCGCGCGCCAGATCGACGAACTGAAGGAGCTCCGGCGGCGCTACCCGCAGATCAAGACCTTCATCTTCGACGACGACCTGTTCACGCTGAACAAGCCCTACGTGCAGAAGTTCTGCAAGGCGTACCGCGAGGCCGGCGTCGGCCTGCCGTTCGTGGTGAACGGCCATGTCAACTGCTTCGACGATGCCTCCGCCCGCGCGCTCAAGGAGGCGGGCTGCATGATCGTCAAGTTCGGGCTCGAGTCGGGCAACGACCGGATCCGGCGCGACGTCCTGCACCGCTACATGACCAACCAGCAGATCGAGGACAGCTTCGCCAACGCGCACAAGCACGACCTGCACACCTCGGCCTTCATCATGTTCGGCCTGCCGCACGAGGGGCGCGCCGAGATCCTCGACACGCTCGAGCTGTGCGCGAAGGTGAAGCTCGGCCGCTTCCGCTGGGCGATCTTCTTCCCGTTCAAGGGCACCGTCGGCTACGAGATCGCCAAGCCCTTGATCGACGAGTCGAAGATGAAGGGGCTCGGCAACTACTTCGACGGCAGCTGCCTCAACTTCAGCCCCGAGCACGACCTCTTCCTCGAGAAGCTCGGGAAGCTGTGCAGCTGGTGGGTGAACGCCCGGACCGACTGGCCGTGCGCGCCGATCTACCAGGAGCTGGTGCGCGAGGTCGAGGCGATGGATCGCGCCACGTGGGATCGGCGCAAGGCCGGCCTGCTGCGCCACGAGCGCGAGCTCTCCGACGAGCTGATGGCGAAGGACCTCACCCACTACACCATCCGCTACAGCAACGTGATGGGCGTGCGCTCCGACTTCATCAAGTGGGAGCAGCGGCAGCTGGCGGAGGCGCAGGCGGCCGGCCGTCCCGGCATCGAGGCGGTGACCTACACGCTCGACCAGTCGTGACGCGGGCGGGCCGCGCGGGCCGGCTCGCGCGCGGCACCCCGTGCCGGCGCCGCGACTCGTCGCACGCCGGAGGCCGGCCTCAGCGCGCGAGGACGGACTCGCCGGGTTCGGGGGCGAAGGGTGCGGGCGGCCGCAGCCGCCCCTTGGCGTCGCGGCAGCGCGCGTCGATGAAGCGCAGCGGGCGTGAAGCGACCGGCGCCAGCTGCGACCAGACCGCGAGGTGAAGGTGGGGCGCCCAGGTGACGCCGGTCATGCCGACCGCGCCGAGCCTCTGGCCGCGCACGACTCGATCGCCCGCGACCGCGGTGATCGAGCCGTGGCGCAGGTGGGCGAGCAGCAGGAAGGCGTCCGGCGCGAGCTCGAGCACGACATGGTTGCCGAGCGACGCCCGCGCGACGTCCGCTGCGAGCAATGGCGCGCGGTCGCCGGCTCGCGCCGCGTGGTCGCGCTGGTCGGCGACGACCCGCACGACCCGCCCGCCGGCCGGCGCGAACACCTCGGCGCCCAGCGTGAAGAACGCCTCGGCGCGGTCGTCCTGCTCGCTTCGCGCGAGCCGGCCGGCCTCGACCTGCATGAGGTCGAGAGACCACGCGCCGGCGATGCCGAAGTGCGACTCGTCGCCGAAGTGTCCCTGCATCACGCGCCATTCGCCGCGGACCGGCGGTGCCAGGTCGAACGGGCGCCGCCGCTCCGCCTGCGCCGGCGTCGCGCCGGCTGCGGGCCCGAACCACTCGAGCGCGGCGCGGCGGTACCAGCCGCGCGCCGGTTCCGGCTCGGGCACGATCGGCCAGAGCGCCGCCATCCGCTCGAACAGGAAGGCCGGTCCGCCGGGAGCTCGCGCCTCGGGCGAGCGCGAGAACAGGTCGATCGCCCGCGCTTCGTCGCCGCTGCCGAGCGCGGCGAGCGCGTGAAAATGGTCGCGCCAGCCGGGTTCCCACTCGGGCGCCCGCGCCCGTGCGTGAGTGAACGCCGTGTCGGCGGCACCGAATTCGTGCTGCAACAGGAGCGCGCGGCCGCGCTGGTACCACGGCGAAGCCCACGTGGGCGCGAGGCGGAGAGCGGCGTCCGCCTGCGGCAGCGCGGCGGCCGCGTCGCAAAGCCCGACCAGCGCATGCGCCAGCAGGCAGCGTAAGAGCGCGTCGTCGGGAGCGGCCGCGACGAGCGGCTCGAGGCCCTGGCGCGCCTCCTCGTGGCGCCCCTCCGCCAGCAGCGCCTCGAAACGGGCGAGCGGACGTTCGTCGGTGGCGGCCGGCGCCAGCAGGGCGGCCGGGACGAGGAGCGCGGCGGGGAGGAGCGGCGCGAGGTGGCGCATCGGACCGAGTCTACGCCGCGCGCTACGCTGCGGCGCATCCTTCCGTGATGCGAGGCGAACTGCATGGCGCGCGAGTTGATCGACCGGGAGCTGCTCGCGGCGCAGTCGGGCGCCGCGCGCGCGGAACATGAGCATGACCTCGCGGCCTTGTCGCGGCAGCTCGCGCGGCGCGGCCACGATGTCGAGGCGCTGCTGGCGCGGGCGCGCGACTTCGCCGTGGCGATCCCGTCATGGGGGGTGGGGACCGGCGGCACCCGCTTCGGCCGCTTCCCGCAGCTGGGCGAGCCACGCGACCTCATGGAGAAGCTCGAGGATTGCGCGGTGGTGCAGCAGTTGGCGCGGGTCACGCCGCGCGTCTCGCTGCACGTCCCGTGGGACCGTCCGCGCGATCCATCGGCGGTGCGGCGCGACGCCGCGGACCTCGGCCTCGCGTTCGACGCGATGAACTCGAACACCTTCGAGGACCACACGCCGGGCCAGCGGTCGTACAAGTTCGGCAGCCTGACCCATGTCGACGCCGCGGTGCGCGAGCAGGCGGTGGCGCTGAACCTCGAGTGCATCGAGATCGGCCGCGCGCTGGGCGCCGACGCGCTGACCGTCTGGATCGGCGACGGCGGGAACTTCCCCGGCCAGATCCATCTGCGCCGCGCGTTCGACCGTTACGTCGACAGCCTGCGCCAGATCGCCGCTGCGCTCCCGACCGGCTGGCGCCTGTTCCTCGAGCACAAGCTGTGCGAGCCGGCCTTCTACTCGACGGTGAACCAGGACTGGGGGAGCAGTTACGCCGCTGCGAGCGCCGTCGGCCCGTGCTGCAGCTGCCTGGTCGACCTCGGCCACCACGCGCCGAACGTCAACATCGAGCTGATCGTCGCCCGGCTGATCCAGCTCGGCAAGCTCGGCGGCTTCCACTTCAACGACAGCAAGTACGGCGATGACGACCTCGATTCCGGCTCGATCCGGCCCTACCAGCTGTTCCTGATCTTCCACGAACTGGTCAGCGCCGAGCGGGAGCGGGTCGCCGGCTTCGGGCCGGCGTACCTCCTCGACCAGTCGCACAACGTGACCGATCCGATCGAGTCGCTGCTGCTGAGCGCGGTCGAAGTGCAGCGCGCGTGGATCAAGGCGTGGCTGGTCGATGATGCGCGCCTCGCGGACTGCCAGCAGCGGTGCGACGCGCTCGGCGCCACCCAGGTGCTGAAGGAGGCGTATGAAACCGACGTCCGGCCGCTGCTGGCCGAGGCGCGGCTGCGCGCCGGCGGCGCGTTCGAGCCACTCGCCGCCTATCGTGCCTCGGGGTGGCGTCGGCGCTGCGCCGAGCGGCGACCGGCAGCGCGCCGCGGCACGACGGGCGGGATCGTCGGCTGAACGGAACCGATCGCGGCGAGGGGACGGAGGAACGACCATGCGGATGACCTGGAACGTGGTGCAAGCCGCCGGTCTGCTCGGATGGCTCGCGTCGTCGGGGCCGGCGCAGGAGGCGCCGCCGACGCCGCCGGCCGAGCGCACGGCCGCGGCACCGGCCGCGCCCGATCCGCAGCTGGTCGCCCTGCTGGCGAAGACGTTGGCGGCGAAGAGCTACGCCTTCAGCTACGTGAGCGAGAGCTCCGGCGGCGAAGCGGCCGGCGGTGGTGGTGGTGGTGGTGGTGGTGGTGGTGGCGGCCGCGAGCGCGGCGCCCGCGACGGTGAAGCGGCGGGTCGGACGGTCAAGTGCGAGGGCGCCTGGCAGCAGGGGTCGCCGGTGCGCCTCAAGCAGGGCGGCCTGCAGGGGTATCGCATCGAT
>Ga0194121_10002933_pt1 | contig 26396 bp, 17 predicted proteins | sample TA2MahCa50mmetaG_FD_148609 | JGI IMG/M metagenome (GOLD analysis project Ga0194121, IMG submission 148609) | Freshwater microbial communities from Lake Tanganyika, Tanzania - TA2015020 Mahale Deep Cast 50m | ecosystem: Environmental > Aquatic > Freshwater > Lake | place: Tanzania: Lake...
TCCGCCTTCTCGGTCGCGCTCTCCTGCAACTCCCCGCCGTAGTGCGACGCCCCGCGCTTCTCCTCCACCTGCGCCAGCAACTCCTTCCGAAACGCCTCCTCGCCCCAGCACCAGCCCCGCCGAATCCCCCCATACTCCTCCGGGTCGTCCTCCGCCCGCCGCTCCTCCATCAACCGCTCGAACTCCCGGCGCCCCGCCGCGCTGTCCTGCGCAATCCCCATCTCCCCCAACACCCGCTCCACCCGCAGCCACGCCGGACGCCGCCCGGGCCGCTCCAGATACGCCGGATAACTGCTCCACCGATACGACCGCAACGGCTCTTTCGGGCGCACCAGCTTGGCCCGCACCGGATTCAGATGCACGTATTCGCACACCGTCCGCAAGTAGCCGGGACTGGCCGCGTCCACCACCAACGCCTTGTAGCGCCCGCTGAACAGGTGCCCGAAGAGCTTGTGCCGCCGGTTGAACCGGCTCGTGTAGGTCCCAAGAAACCACTTCATCCCCGCCACGAGATTTCCCTGCGGCGTCTCCAACACCAAATGGAAGTGATTCCCCATCAGACAGAAGGCCTGCACTTGCCAACCGGCTTTCCCACAGGCCTCCGCCAGCGTCGCGACAAACAGATTGTTGGATCGGCGCTTAAGGGAAGTTGCACCGAACCTTGCAGGTCACCTCACGAGAACCGAATCACGTCTTGACGCCAACTAATGCGTCATTAGTTTCCCGGCTATCTCACGCTAAATATGCCTTGAAAGAAATATTCGTGCATGAAAACGCATCCAAAAATCTGGTCCTCCGGAAAATCCTTTGCGGGCATGGGCTTCACGCTCATCGAACTGCTCGTGGTCATTGCCATCATGGCTATTCTGGCGGGAATGCTGCTCCCAGCATTGTCCAAGGCAAAAACCAAAGCCCAGGGCATTCTTTGCATGAGCAACACCAAGCAGCTTCTATTAGCTTGGGCACCATACGCGGACGACGCCAGCTGCCATAACGGAGCCTGTGGCTATTCGTTTGCGGACGGCCATTCCGAAATCACTCCGCCGACAAACATCCCTGAACTCCATGTCTATCCCTGAACAAACTCGCCGTCCTTCATCCTCGTCCGTCGTTGTCTCCGCGCTGCTGCTCCTTCTTGCGGCCGGCCTGCCGCCGGCGCGCGGCGCCACCCTGCCGACCTTCGAGTTGACCGACACGGCCCCGGCGCCGGAGTGGGCCGTCTGGCAGCGTCGCGCCCTCGCGGAGATGTATCCGGCGGCGATGGAATTCGTCCAGCGTTACACCATGCCCGATGGGACGATCATCTGGCGGGACGTTTGGCCAGGCATGGATGGCTCGGACGACGGCTATGAGAGCTTTTACAATTTTCCGCTTTACCATGCGCTCGGCGGGCCCGCGGAGTTGCATCCGCTCTCGGTGAAGTTGTGGGAGGGAATAACCCGGCAGTTCACCCGGTATGGACAGGTGCATAACGAATTCGACGGTTACTACGATTGGATGCATCACGGTGAAAGTTATGTGAACTTTTACTTCTTTGGCCTAGCGGATCCCCATCATCCCGCGATGCGGGCACGGGCGTTCAAGTTCGCTGGGCTGTATCTGAACGAAGATCCGACCGCCATGAACTACGACTTTCGGCATCGGATTATTCGTTCGCCGTTGAATGGGAGCCGGGGCCCGCGCTTCGACACGACGGTCGAGGATTGGTCCACGCACCGGGATGATCTCGCGCCTTACCCTCTGCCCTACGAAGACATTCCCGGCGTCACCAGCGGGCGGGACTGGCTGGATGATGTGAAGGTTCAATCGATCATCGGCACGATGAATCGGCGCATGATGCGCGGCGATGTCCCGCTGAATCTCAGCGCGACGAGTCTCATCCTGAATGCGCAGATGTATGAGGCCCGGGCGAAGTACCGGCGCTGGATCATCCACTACGTCAATGCCTGGCGCGAGCGCGTGCGGCGCAACGGCGGCATCCTGCCGGACAATGTGGGGCTTTCCGGAAAGATCGGCGAGAACATGGATGGCAAATGGTGGGGCGGTTACTACGGATGGAAATGGCCGCACGGCTTGTTCAACCAAGTGGAGGGGACGTTGATCGGCGCCGCCAATGCGCTCACTTTGACCGGTGATCGTTCGTTTCTGGACTTGCCGCGCGGTGTGATCGAGATGGTTCGCCGCGAAGGGCGGAGGGAGGACGGTCGTTTCGTCGTGCCCCATCGCCACGACGAACGAGGCTGGTACAATTTTCAACCCCTGCAAGCGAGTTACTTGATTCACCTCTGGTATCTCTCGCAAGATCCGAAGGACTATGCGCGGATCGAGGCGATGACCTCCACCGCCGGCTGGACCAAACTTAATTACCACAAAGCCAAGGGCGATTTTGGCCACGAGGGACCTTGGTTGCGCTTTCTGGAAGGAAAGTATCCGAACTATCCGGTGGACATCCTCAAAGCGGGCTTGCAAGAAACGGCCCGGCGGATGGACAACGTGCGGGCGGATCGCACCACAGTCGATCAGCAGGACGTCCATCACTGGCAGCAGCGCAATCCCGTGGTGCTCGAGGGTCTGGTGCAAACCATGCTGGGCGGGCCGAACCACATCTACCATGGCGGTCTCTTGCACGTGCGGCTGCGTTATTTCGATCCTCAGGCCCGGCGGGCGGGGGCGCCGCCCGATGTGGGCGCTTTGGTTGAAAAGATTTCACCCGAAAGCTGTGTGCTCACTCTGGCGAATTTGAGCAAGACGGAGTCGCGCGAGGTGGTGGTCCAGGCGGGGGCTTTTGGAGAACATCAGTTTACGCGAGTCCAGCACCGCGGGGTGTCGCGGCGAGTTTCCGGGAAGCACCTTCGCTTTCGGTTGAGTCCTGGAACCGTGAGCACGATCGAACTTGGGATGAAACGTTACGCCCATGCGCCGAGCTATGAATTTCCTTGGTGAGCCCATGGTCCCATGATTGGCTAAAGCCGGCCTCTGCGGAAAATGCGAAAGGAACCCTTCTAATTAGGCTAACGTCAAGTCCTATGCCCAAGCCCTCGAACCTCGTTGCCGCGGACGACCGACGTGGCCGACGTGGCGAACAACCCGCGCCATCACGGCTCAGTCGTCGCGGCTTGATCCGGCAACTCACGTTGGCAGGCGAGGCCATGAGCATCATCGCCAACGGACTCGGCCTCCGAGTCGGCGATGAAGTGCGGCTCGCAAACCAGGAGCATGGCGAGGTTTTTCCAAGCGATGGTTTCGATCCGCTTCAAACCGGAGAAGCTTTTGAGGATTATGGCCCCCGGCACCCCTGTTAAGGCGCCAGTTGAAGGCAGGTCAATTCCTTGCCATCTCGCAGGTAGAGGCGTCCGTCCGCATAGGCCGGATTGCACCAGTTCGATCCGCAGGCCTGCGTCCGGCCCAGCTCGCGGTATCCTGTTGGATCCGCGGCCACCAGCACCAGCTCGCCTGTTTCCGTGAGCGCCAGGACGTTGTCCCCGACGGCGACCAGAGCGAGGTGGGACTTCTCCGCGGACTGCGTCGCGAATCCACCCTTCGACCATTTCACCGCGCCGGTTTTGACCTCGACGCAGAAGAGGTTCCGTTCCGGGCCGAGTCCATAGAGATGCCCGCGCACGGCCACGGGGCTGGAAAAATTGACCAGGATTTCCTTCGCCTCCCAGACGATCGGTGCTCTCCAAGAACGGGTGGCCAGGTTGGGTGCCGGGGCAACGCCGATGAGACCGTTCTCCTTGGAGGAAACCATCACGATACCGTCCACCACGACCGGGGTCATCACGTGACGACCGTAGGTGGTGGTCATCGGCACTCGCCAAAGCAGCGCGCCGTTGTCGAGGTTCAGCCCGATCAACCCCTCCACCGTGAAACCCACAATCTGCCGGGGCTCCGTCGCAACGAAGGTGGCGGCAATGGGCGCGGCATTGGCCGCACGGTCGTTCTGGGATTTCCAGAGAACTTTGCCGGTCAACTTGTCAAAGCACACCACGCCGGCGCCGTTGGTATCCCCGACGAGCGCGATCAACTTGTTTCCCTCAACCCACGGCGCCGCCGTGAACCCGTGGCGTTGCGCCCCCTTGTTGTTGCCCACTTCGGCGGGGGCCTCGGACTGGAAGTCGCGGAGGAAGTTGACCCGCCAGTGCAACTTGCCATCCGAGGCGCCCAGGCACTGGAGCTCACCCCGGCACGATTGAACATAGATGCGCTCTCCATCCACAAGCGGCGTGCAGCGCGGCCCCGGCGCGGTCTGGCCGTTCTTGAAACCATCGTCGAGCGTGACTCTCCAAGCCTCCCGGGCCGTGTCGCGGTCGATGGCGTGGACCGTCTCCTTCGAGTCCTGCGCGTCGAGATAGTAAACGCGTGACCCGGCCACGACCGGTGCCGCAAGCCCGTCGCCAATCTTGAGGCGCCAGACCCGTCGAGGTTCGGCCGGCAGTCCGCTGAGCGCCGGACCACCGGCGGCACTATGGCCGTCGCGGGCTGGCCCGCGCCAACCCGGCCAGTCCGCCGCCGCGGCGCCGAAGGCGCCAAGCAGGCCAAACAGGAGCCACACCGCGCCTTCGATCCGGCGCAGGAACGAGTACTGATGGGCAAAGCAAGGGAGGAAGGGATGAGTTCGTCGGGATCGAGCCAAGCGTGGGTTGAGTGAGAGATCAGTCGACTGCATCAGTTTGTGAATTCCTGGAGGCCGCGAGTCGAGAAACGTGAATGTCATGAGGAGGCGGCTCATGATCACGTCCGCGTGGGAATGATGGCGGTAGACGGTCGTGAGCGCCGCGACGCGCTTGATCGCCGGTTCGGCAGCACGGGTGGACAACACGGCGAAAGGAGCAACGGCGGCAAGCCCAAGCCACGGTTGAAAAGCAGGGGATGGTTGATCGGAAACGCATTGACTAACGGACGGGGCCGGTGGTGCGCTCGGCGAGCCACAAATAGTCGTTTGGTGAAAGCCCACCGGCTGCGGTCGGGTGCGACGTCCGCCGGAGCGTTGCCACATCTCTCCACTTGTGGATTTCGGAATGACCATCGGCAAAAGAGAGGGCTCCGGATCCACCATGATAGCTCGCCGGAGAGTCGTTCATCGATCCATTCTTGGGCAACACAGTTGTGCCAATGGGCATCAGATGCACCAGGAAGCCGTCGTTCAGAGTGGGGCATTCATCGGTAAACACCCACCGTTGGGAAGGTGCGTCGAAGGAGTCGATCGTGCGATACTCTTTCCACGTGGGCTTTCGCTCGGCGATCTGCGACCACGAGGTGCCATCCCAGAATCCGCCCACGAACGCGTTCATGGCAATGCTCCGGACTCGAGGGTCCTTCCGGGGCGGGTTGACGGTGCGATCGCCGGGGCACTTGAAGATGCTTGCCTCACTGCTGAAGTACGGCCCCATGAGGGCCTTGGTAAAAAGGAGCTTATTGGTGTTGTCCGGATTATTCATGTTATAGGTCATGATTCCGGTACACCAACTCCGGGTCAGGTCGCGTTCGGTCACGGTGTTGAACGGCAATTTTCCCTGGTTGTCGTCCGCATAGAGGCGCCACGCGAGCATGACCTGGCGCAGATTATTCATGCATTGAAGGCTCTGTGCTTTTATTTTGGCCTTGCTCAACGCGGGGAGCAACATGCCAGCGAGAATCGCGATGATGGCAATCACGACTAGCAGTTCGATCAACGTAAAACCTGACCGATCCCGGTTTGCCAGTGCTTTAGGTGGCATGGGCAAAATGTGTACATAATCGTTGAGACTCTGAAAGCCCAAAATTCCGCTCGGTGATCTCGATTCAATCGGCCCCGGCTGCGGTACGGACGCGGGTGCGGCGGGGCTGGGTGCAACCATGCCGAGCCTGCCGAGCCTGGCCGGGTCAGCAGGAATTTCCGGGCTGCCACAGTCCCAAGCGGCGTGGGGAACTCCCAGGAGTGCGGCGACAAGCCAAAGCCTGGCGACAAAATTTGGAACAGATCGAAGCGAGGAAAGGTCACTCAAGTTCGCGAACATCCAAGGAAGCCCTTGCGCCTCCACGAGAAATTTAGCTAGGCTGAACACCGTCCAAGAGAAAGTTGTCGGGAGTAACTCTCTAGGTCTGTTGCCATGAGATCAATGAAGCTTTGGCGGGTGCCGCACCTGGTGCAGCTTCTCGTCCTTCTGTTCATGCTGGGGCGGGCTGGCGCCGCCGTCGATCCCACAGCGCTCGAGTCTTCGTTCGAGCAACATGTGAAGCCGTTCCTGAATCGCAACTGTGTGCGTTGCCACAACCAGGAGAAAATGAAGTCGGGAGTCCGGGTTGACCACCTCGATGCAAGTCTGGAGGATTCGCAGATTCGTCTCTGGGAGGTCATCGAAAAGCAGATCAACGACAAGGTCATGCCCCCGGAGGAGGAGCCGCAACCGACGGACAGCGAGCGCGAGCGGATGGCCGAGTGGATCCAAGGAGCCTTGGAAATTGCTCGCTCGCGACCGACGCCAAAGAACGGCAGCGTGCGCCGTCTCACCGTCGCGCAATATCGCAACACCCTGCGGGAACTGCTGCTGCTCGAAGATGACCTGGCGGACGCGCTGCCTCCGGACGCCGTGTCACGCGACGGATTCTCCAACAACCAGGAAACACTGCAGTTGTCGCCCTTGCTCTTGGAGGCATACCTCGAACTGGCTGAGGCGGCTCTGAATCGATCCATGATCGATCCCAAGTCGAGGCCGATCATCCAGAACTTCCGCGTTGATCTGGGGAAATCGATCAATCCTCAGCCGTGCCCGGATAACCTGATTCTCGGCGCAGACAGTCTGCTGCTCAACAATGCCGACTTTGTGGTGAACCAACTCACGGCGGCCAAGCCGTTCCCATTCGATCCCTTCTTCATGCGGACGAAGTACCGTTTCATCGAAGGTTATCAGGGCAACGACACGGTGCGCGGCTGGCGGGGGTACGACAGTATTTATCACGCGGTTTTCGCCTGCATGCGTGGCACCGGCGGCTACCCCAAGGGACAGGCCTACAAAACGGTTCCTCAGGGGCTGTTGCTCCGTCCGGCCATTCACAGCGCCGAGCTGTTCGGGGTGGAAAGCACGTACGGGCCCAAGGCGAACTTCAAGATTTCACTTCGTGAACTGCCTGACCACGGCCGCTTTCGCGTCACGGTCACGGCGGCAAAATATGACGACGGTCTGTTGCTCGATCCGCGCGATTCGTCCCAACCGTCCGAGGGAATTGGAGCGCTTGTTTGCCGGGCTCCGGAAAGTCCGCAGTCGCTGACGATCCCGCAGGCTGGCGTGTACCAGGTGGATGTTTACACGACCAACCGGAACGAGGCCGCGATCGCTGCCGACGCCTCCCGCCTGGCCGGTGGCTTGGTGGGTGCGTGGCTTTTGGATGGGAATGCGGCTGGTGTGCCGGAACGTCCGGAGCTTGGCGGTCACCTGGCAGGGAACGCGCGGTTTACGAACTCGCCATTTGGTCAAGCCGTGACTTTGTCTGGAGATGGGGATTCAGTGATGATTCCGCGTCACGAGGCGATGAACGTCGGTGCGGACGATTTCACAATTTCGGTTTGGATCCATCCACGGGAGCTCCGCCGAGGGGGCATTGTTTCGCGCGGAAAAATTGGCTGGTCTCATGGCTGGTACTTGGAGATATCCGACACCAAGGGTGTTCTGCGGCTCGAATCAGCAGGACCGGACAATCAATCCAATGGCGCTATTTCCTCGCCGCCTGGGGCCATTCTCGCCAACACCTGGCAGCATGTCGCGGCGGTGGTCCGGCGCGGAAACGGTGGTGCGCGCCTTTATGTCAACGGCTATGCGGTGGCGAAAGGGACGATTGGACCGGCCGACCTGGACAACTCTGAAGCGGACCTCCATTGGGGACGCGTTCAGGACGCTCAGTCGTTCCGAGGAGATTTGGATGAGGCGCGCATTTATCGTCGCGCTCTCGATGAAGCCGAGATTCAGGCGTTGCTGGCGCCTGGACGTCGTTTTGTTCCGCCTCCACCGCGCGAAGAACCCAAGGAACTGATGCTGGCCCTGGGCGACCGGCATTTTTCGGGCAAGTTGACTCAGCCCGCGTTCCTGGCGGTGCGGCTCCCGGCCGGGTCGTTAACCATCACAGGGGAATATGCCGGCGTGGCGCGGCTGGACCGGGTTGTCTTCACGCCCCTCACCGCGCAACACGAACTCGTGCGGCGTTTTGGCGTGTTCGAGAAACGATCGCCCCAACTCGGCGTGCATCTGGGCTTGCGTCGCGATTGCGGCAGCACGCTGACTCAAGTCGGGGTGGCCCAGACTGTGTCGAATGTCAGTCCCACCTCTTTCGTGTTTGAAGGGGCCATCCGCAACTTTCCCAGTCCGGATGTCGAAAAGGACAACGTCAATTACCTCGCGGGCGTTCGGGAGATCGGCGTGCGCAGCGAGTACACCGATGGTCGCGATATGCCTCGACTTTTGATCCGGTCCGTGGAGTTTGAGGGTCCCTACTACGAATCGTGGCCGCCGCCATCGCATCGGAACCTCTTCACCGACTTCGACCGCAAGGATGATTGGCCAGCCTACGCGCGAGAGATCATTGGCAATTTCGCGACTCGCGCGTATCGGCGCCCCGTGACGGCGGCGGAAGCATCTCAACTGATGGCCGTGTTCGAGGAATCCTACCGAACGGCCGCCCATTTTGAAGAAAGTGTGAAGGACGCTTTCCAGGTCGTGCTTACTTCGCCGCCATTCCTATTCTTGATCGAGAACAGCGCCACCCCGGAACCCGAGCCGCTCGACGACTATGAACTGACCTCCAAGCTCTCTTACTTTCTTTGGAATGGGCCCCCGGACCGCGCCTTGTTGCAGTTGGCTGCCACTGGCTCGGTGCGGGATCAATTGGATGTCGAGGTGGGACGGATGATCCAGGATGCGCGTTTCTCCAGGTTCATCAGCGAGTTCACGTCCCAATGGCTGGCTCTCGACAAGTTCAGCGTCCTCGAACCGGACCGCAGCCGCTTTCCCAAGCTCACCCGCGACACGCGCGCCCAATTGCGGCAAGAACCTGTGCAGTTTGTGCTACACCTGGTTCGGAACAATTTGTCGGTGCGCCATCTCATTGAGTCCGATTTTGTCATGGCCAATGAGGTCGTTGCCGCGTACTACGACCTGGCCGGCCAAACAGAGAGCGGTTTACAATTTGTTCCCGTCCCACACGACGGTCGCGAGTTGGGCGGCATGCTGACACAAGCGGCCATCATGGCCGGACTCTCGGATGGCCGCGAATCGAACCCTGTCAAACGCGGAGCATGGCTGGCCCGCCGCATCATCGGAGAACCTCCCGACGATCCTCCGCCCAATGTCCCGGCGCTCAAAGAGGAGACCAAAGATCTCTCCCTTCGTGAGCGAATCGAACGCCACCGCAACCAACCTGGCTGCGTCAACTGCCACTCCAAAATCGATCCGTGGGGAATTCCCTTCGAGGAGTACGATGCGGGCGGGCGGCTCAAGCAACAGGCCGTGGACGCCCGGTCCACCTTGCCCGACAAGACGGAGGTCGCCGGCGTCAACGACCTGAAGCGCTACCTTGCGCAGGACCGCATCGATCAAGTGGCCTTCAGTTTCCTCAGACATCTCGTAACCTACGCGACCGGCCGCACTCTTTCCTACAGCGAGATTCAGTTCCTAAAAAAACACGGCGCCAAGCTGAAGGCCAACGGCTACCGCGTGCAGGACATGATCCGGTTCGTCGTTCACAGCCCGATGTTCATGGAAAAATAGAATTCGCCATGATGAAGAGTTTTGAGCATTCTCCGTGTCAGTGAAGCAGAGTGACCGTCACCCCTAAACATTTATGAGCACAACTCTTCGACTTGATCGCCGCGCATTTCTCAAAGGCTTGGGCGGTTTTACCCTCGCGCTCCCCGTTCTCGACGCCATGGGTGAGGCAGTGACCGACCAGATTCCCCGGCGCTTTTGCGCGCTCTACACGGCCAACGGCATGTCGCTGCCGAAGACGGAGCATGACCTCCAGGAGTGGAGCTGGTTTCCCGCCGCCGAAAGCAACGGCGAATTCGTTTTCGGCAAATCCACCGAACCGCTCGCTCCTTTCCGCAAGCAGCTCAGCTTCATGGGCGGCTTGTATCATCCGAGCGGTCCGAAGAGCGACCCACACGTTTGTTCTGACATGTGGCTAACGGGTGCTCCGCTGCACAATCCGAAACCCGGGACCTACAACTCGGCCGGACTGGATCAGGTCGTGGCCTTGCACACCAAGCAATATTGCCGACAGCCTTCGTTGGTATTGTCGATCGACGCCGGGACGGGCTTCCTTTCCCGGACGGGCACGATCTCATTTAACTTGGAGGGCCGGCCCATTCCCGCGGAAAACAATCCGCGGCGAGTATTTGATCGGCTGTTCCGCGGCGACCGTGGTTCGTTGGTTGCGCAGCGCGATCAGTTGCGGCGGCGCATAAAATTGGTGGACGCGGTGGCCGAGGGAGCGCGATCACTCCAACAACGCCTCGGCCAGACGGACCGGGAACGGATGGATCAGTACCTGACCTCGCTGAATGAAGTTGAATCACGATTGATTGCCTCCGAGCGTTGGATCGATGTTCCGTTGAAAAAGCAGGACTACTCGCACCTGAATCTGGATGCGACCAGCGACGGCGAGCCCGCTGAATATTACCGCACCATGTTCGATCTGATTGCGCTGGCGTTCGATGCGGACATTACGCGCTCCGTGGCATTCATGCTCAACCGGGAGGACGGCATGGGCATCAGCGATACCTTTCCGCTGAAACTGGGCCTGAAGCAGACGCACCACAGTCTCTCGCATGCAGAAAACAAGAACGGACAATTGGAGTTTGCCAAATACGATCTGTTCCTGAGCCAGCAATTGGCGCACTTCTTCGAGCGCCTGAACGGCTATCAGGACCGGAACGGCAGCGTGCTCGACAACACGATCGTGTTGTTTGGCAGCGGCGCGAGCACGACTCACAATCCGCGCAACCTGCCGACGCTGGTAGCCGGCGGAGCCAACATGGGTCTCAAGCACGGGTCCTACTGGCGAAACGGCGAGACGCGGATGTCGAACCTGTACCTCTCCATCTTGCGGTCCATGGGCATCGAGCAGGAATCCTTTGCTGACAGCGCCAGCACCCTCAGCCACTCGATCTTCAGCCGCGCGTAGTGCCAGGCTCACTGCCGAGTCAGGATAGGGCGGGTGGCCTTAGGCGTTTCTGGTGGTGGACCCCTACCAATAAAGAAAACTCGAATCCGGCCGGTACTTCTGAGGTGCTGAAGTGAGTGAACCCGCGTAATAGTTAGCGTAATTCGGATCGCTCTGAATCTCGCGGGGAAACTTGAAGAACTGCACGTGGCTGTCACCGAAAAGGACATTGTTTCGGCGCTGGCCTTTGTAGTTGTGCCACATGTTCCGCGGGTTTTCCGCGGGCCGGTTGCCGTGCCAGTTGTGGTCGCCACTCATGATTTTGTTGGCCGGGCTGTTTGCGACCTCGGTCATCTTGATCGGTTCCGACCCGGCCACGGGCGCGGGGTTGCCGACCGCGGAACGCAGCCCGGTTGTGCGCTGGACGCGCCAGCTGTGGCCTGCCCACATCTCACGGTAGCTGCTGCCGTTGATTTCGAAGATGGTTTTTTTGGGAGGCGCCGAGTCTTCGCCTTTGTCTGCCGGACAGCGGAAGAGATGGTACGAGGAACTGTTCGTCGGATTGGTTCCGGCCAGGCCGACGTAGGTGTTGAGCGGGCGATTGGTCGGGTGTATGCCGGAGCCTTCGCCGCTGTAATTCGGCGCGCCGCGCCAACCCCCCGCGCCGTTGAAACCGGCGGTCGTGGGCAAAAAGTCACTGCTATCGTCGGCGTAAAGCTGAAAGGCCAATCCGATCTGTTTGAGGTTGGCGACGCACTTGATGCCTTGCGCCTTGTCCTTGGCACGCGCGAGCGCGGGCAGGAGCATGCCGGCCAGGATTGCGATGATCGCGATGACAACCAGGAGTTCGATCAGGGTGAATCCGATGAGGTGCGAAGAAAGCCGCACGGGGTGCGCTGCTGCGAGGAGCTTCATGCTGCGTTTCTATTCCCGAGCAGGAGTTTTGGCAATGCTTCGTTTCCTGCGCGTTCCTACGCAGACCTGCGCAGATCCAACGCACACTCCGCGAGCATCGGTTTGTCCCTGAGGTGCCGCCCATCCCGCAAGTGCATGAAAACCGATCGATCCCTCACTTGCTCCTCCCTGGGCGTGGGATAGTGATCCGGAGGGACGGTGATCAACGGGATGGGGAGCCCCGCCCCTGGTCGGCAAGAAGTCGGATCAGATCGTGCAGTTCATCTCGAGTCAGGCCCGCGGTGAGATCTTCCGGCATCAAGCTGCCGGCGTCTTTCATCTGTTCCACTGTCGCGAACCCAAACAGCGCCACCAGCTACTTTTCCAACGCCGTGGTCATGGAGCAACCGGGCACGCAACGTGACCACTCCCGCGGAAACGATTTTTCTCCAGGAAAGCGTCTGGACCATCAATTACACCGCATTGCGGCCGGCGGTCGCGCTGGATTTCGGCTTGGGCAGCGCGAGTCAATACACCGACTGGCGCGACAGCCTCAGCGTGAACAAGGAATTGTACGGCGTCACCCGCCTCGAGGGGGGAAACATCACGATGGTCGATGGCCACTCGGAGTACCGGAAGGCAGCCGCGTTGCGGGCCCGCCATTTGCGCCTGGCCAATGGCTCGACCGGGAAAGCCGACGACACCCAAAAGCTTCGAGCACTCTTCTTTACACGAGTGCGTTTGCAGCCCCATGAAAGAGGTGCCGGAGGCTGTTCGAGCGAGTTTGCTTCGACTAAATCTATTGAGGCCTCCTGCAACTCGGCCCTCCGAGAGTCAATCTTGCAGAATCTTCCATGTACGCTCTAAACATCGGATTGACGCTGCCACAACACTTGGGATATAAGCCTCACGTTTACCGATCAAACGAGTTGTCACTTATGAAGACCTCCATCTCTTTGCGAGTGCGCTTACCCGCATTCACGCTTATCGAACTCCTCGTCGTCATCGCGATCATCGCGATTCTGGCTGGCATGCTGTTGCCCGCCCTTGGTAAGGCCAAAGCCAAAGCCCAAGGCCTCAAGTGCATGAGCAACGCCAAACAATTGCAGCTCGCTTGGGCGCTGTATACGGGCGACTTCGAAGGCAAGCTCGTCCCCAACACGTTCGACAAGAACTCCTGGATTGATAACGCCTGGATTCTGAGCGGGGACCTGGTGACGATGTCTCCTGACGCCACCAACATCAACATCATCCGGAACGGAAAGTTGTGGGCGTACAACACCTCGCTGGAAATTTACACCTGCCCGGCAGACCCGCCGTGGCCTCCCAAAGGCAAGAACAAGATGCGGCGCAACCGCAGCTTTTCGATGCAAGGGCGCATGGGTGGTCCGAGCGACCTTTTCGACAGCCTCACTTCGGGTAAGTTCAAGCATCGCGCCTGGGCGAAGGAATCAGAAATCAACAATCCTGCTCCCTCCGGTGCGATGGTCTTCGTGGATGAAAGCGAATACGTCATCGATGATGGCTACTTCATCGTCGATGCCTTCAGCAAAGACACGTGGCAGAATTATCCTTCGAGCCGCCACAATGGCGGTGGCGACATGTCATTCGCGGACGGCCACGCGGAAATCCGCCGCTGGGTTGGCGCGAGCACTCGCACATTTAAGAACACGGGGGGGTTCGTAAAGATCAATCCCGCCAACGCTCAGGACAAAATTGACTTGGACTGGGTCCAGCGAAAGCTTGTGCTGGAGGACATTCAGGATTGAGGTTTCGTATGTCCGGGGAGTCCGAGCTCAGACGGAAAGATTGAATTCCATTGATCGCTAGAGCCTTGCCCTTGGCTTTCGCCAAGGCGGGCAGAAGCATTCCGGCCAAGATCGCGATGATGGCGATGACAACCAGGAGTTCGATGAGCGTGAAGCCGACGGGGCGCGAAGCAGGCCGCAGATAATCCGATTCTCCGGGGGAATTCATCCCCCTTCAGTATCCCCGAGGTGGAGATTTGGCAATTCTTGGTTTCCTGCGCAGATCCATCGCACACTCCGCGAGCATCGGTTGGTCCGTGACGTGCCGCCCATCCCGCAAGTGCATGAAAACCGCTCAAGCCCTCACTTGCTCCGCTTTGGGCATCGGATAGTAATTGGGAGGAACCGTGATCAACGGGAGGTGGAGACCCGCCCTTGCTCGGCAAGGAATCGGATCAGATCGTGCAATTCATCGCGAGTCAGGGCCGCAGTGAGACCTTCCGGCATCAAGCTGCCGGTGTCTTTCATTTGCTCCACGTCGGCTTTGGCGATGCGGTGAGTTTGATTCGCAGCCGGGTCGCGCAGTTGCCATTCGTCCGGGGTTTCGCGGAACTTGTAGCCGGTGAATTGCTCGCCTGCCTTAGTCGTAATCGTGGTGGCCAGGTAACCTTCCCGAATTTGGCGATTGGGCCAGAGGAGGGATTCGATCAAGAGCTCGGGGCTCCGTCCGGCGCCGACCAGTGTGAGATCGGGTCCTGTTTCCCCTCCCTGGCCATCCAGTTTGTGGCACGCGACACAACTGGTCAGATTCGAAAGGAAGACGGATTTTCCGCGCTGCGCATCACCATGTTTCATGGATGCCTCCGCGAGAGACCTTACAAAAGCGGGATCGTAAGCCGGCAGTTCATTTTCGATTCCGACGACGTGGTGAAGCACGTTCATGAGAGCGACGTCGCTTCGCCCGCTGTTGTTCAAGGCGCGTCGGAGCAGTCGGGCGGCATCAGCGGCAGGCGGCCTCGTTTGCCATGCTTGCGCGAGTGCCGCCGTGCCGTCCTTGCGGTTCAGTATCGGGGCCAGCAGGTGATTCATGTCGGCCTCAGTCTTCACGTCACTGAGCAGCTCGGTCACAGTTCGCGCGGCGGCGGTCAACTCCACGGCGGCCATCGCCGCGACGGAAGCCGTTCGCACCTGCAGGGGAGTGGAGGAAACGGCCAGGGGGCGAGCCCATCGGATGGTTTCTTGGCCCAAGAGAGCCGGTGACGCACCGAGCGCGGCGACCAGAATCCGTTCGTCGTTGTCCATTCGCGCCAGTTCCGCACGGATTGCGTCCGATGCCTCGGCAATTCTCCAAGCGCTAGCGAGCGCCAGACCGAGGGGCCGCAGGTCGGGACCGGCATCGGCGATCAGTTGGCGAACAGGCGCCGTGAGATCGCCGGTGGGCTTGCGATGATGAACGGAAGCCGCCTTGACCAATTCCTGCAGCACCACTTGGCTGCGCGGCGCGGCGTCGAGCGCGTAGCGCAAATCCGCCCCGGACCCCACCGCGGCCAGGAGCGCGAGGATCCGCTCACGAAACTGCGCATCGAGCCCGGGCCTTTCGGCCAGCTTCCGGACCAACCCGGCGGTCTCCTTCGTGCCCTCGGATTCGAGGGCGAATCGGAGATGTTCGGGGTTTTCGGCGAATGGCAGTGCTCCCCCGGCTAGGGCGGGATACCAAAACGGCACAAGCGCGTTGACGGTCTGAGCGAGCGCATAGTCGATGAAACGGTCGCGTGGTCGGTCCAACGCTTGCGTGGCGACTGCTGCGGCCTCGGCCGACGGGATGTAGCTGCATGCCACAATCGCTTCGAGGCGAACTCGGGGATGCGGGTCTTGAATCTGCCTCCGGAGCAACGCCAATGGATCGGTCAGCCGCGTTCCCCAGTTTCCGATCACGCGTGTGGCGTAGGCGCGCGCCCGGAAATCTCTCGCGTTCAGCAGACGATTGAGCAATTCCGGGCGGACGGTTTCGTGGCCTTCGCAGATGCCGATGGCATGGACCAGGAGCTGTTCAAACTGGGGATCGGCGGGCGCCAGGGCTGCCACCCACGCATCGAGGGCGGTCATGACTTCCTGAGTCGGTTTGTCGAACAGAAGTGTCCTCGCGTTGTGGCGCGTGAGGCGCTCGGGAGAGCGAAGCAATTCCAACAGCTCCATGGAGGTCCGCCATGCGAAAGCGGGAGTCTTGATCAACGGACGATCCTTGGCGCGGATGCGCCAAATGCGGCCACGAGTCTTGTCGCGGGCGGGGTCACGATAGCTGGCCTGATAATGGCCGATGATCGGGTTGTACCAGTCACACACGTAAACCGCGCCGTCGGGACCGATCCTGACGTTGACCGGACGAAACTCCCGGCGGGACGAGGTCAGCAGATCGGGCAAGACGACCGCGGTGAAGCCGGCGCCTTCGTCCTGGAGCCGGTGCAACTGCACGGTATTGCCCATGAACCCGCCCCAGACAACGCAGCCCTGCAAATCGTCCGGCAAGTGTTTCGTGCCAATGATTTCGACGCCGGTATTGCGTCGGTCGGGGACGGCCATCGCCCAGTAGCGCAAGGGCCGCAGGGTGGGAATCGCCCCGGCCGAGGTGTAAAAGCCGCCGCTGTATGCCCCGGAATTGTGGAAAGTCTGCCCCCAATCGTCGTGGGTGACGCCCTGACAATTCAATCCGGCGGTCGAAAGGTTGAAGAAACCGTCGAGCCGTCCTGTGCGCGGACGGTAGCGCCAGACACCAGCTTTTTCCAAACGCGCGACCCCTCGGGTGGTTTCCACGCGGGAGTAAACATGGTGCCCCTGGGTAAACCATAATTCCCCGCCGGGTCCGCGCTCCAGGCCGTTGACCATTTGGTGAGTATCCGCAGTACCAAAACCCGAGAGCACCACCGCGCGAACGTCGGCTTTGCCATCGCCATCGGTGTCGCGCAAGTGAACGAGTTCCGATCCCTCAGCCACATACACTCCGCCATCTCCAAATTCGATTCCCATCGGGACGAGCAAATGTTCGGCGAAGCGGGTGAACTTGTCGGCGCGTCCGTCTCCATTGGTGTCCGCACAAACGAGAATGTAATCGTCCGGTCTGGCGCCCGGCTCGATGTGGGGATAGGTCGGCGTGCACAAGACCCAAAGGCGGCCGGCATTATCCCAGCGCATCTGCAGCGGCTTGACGACACCGTCGGCTTCAGAAGCAAACAGATTCGCGGCGAAACCCTCCGCGACAGTGAACGACCTCAATTCCGCTTCCGGTGAGTGATCGTCCGATGGGTTGGCAACGTCCGGGGACGTTGTCGGACTCAAGTTCAGGGCCGCTCGAACGAGGGCGCGACCTTCCCGAGCGTCGGCGGCCAGCCGATGAATCTCCGACTCCGCGGATGCGATCAAGGGTTGAAATTGCGCGAGTTCGACTCGCAACGGCGGGCGGCCTCCTCCGGCTTTGCCGAAGGGTTGCTCAGTGCGGTCGCCAAACGCGAAGGACCAGTTCATGGGCCGCCAATTGTCGAACCAGAGCCGGTTCTTTTCACGAATCGCGTCGTGCAATCCATCGAGTGAAATCGAAGGAGTCATGGATACACCCAGCGCGGCTGCGACGAGCCCGGCAACCTTCACATGGCCGTCCGGCGTCAGGTGCAGTCCATTCACGGTGAGCGGCGAGGTGTTCCGGAGCAGTGGATTGAACAGATCGACAAACACATAACCGCGCCGACCGGCGAGTTGCGCCACGGCTTCGGCCAAGGCGCGAACCGTGTCGTTCTTGTCGGTGTGGTCCGGCATGTCACGCGACTGCGGGGTTTCGAAGGGGCGGGGAGAGAGCAGGACAATGCGCCTGCTTCGCGTCGCAAACTGATCCAGCAGCGCCTCGTAAGCCGCGACGAAATCACCGAGCTTCCCGGGTCCCTCGATTGATTCGAGCTGGCCAAATTGGGCAACGATGACGCTCGCTTTGGCGGCGGAAAGCTGTTCCGACCAGGTCCCGAAGTTGAGGTCCCGCCATTGTTCGTAAACCGTGTCGCCTTCCCAAGCCATGTTCCGGAAATGCGGCTTCGCGGCGGCGTAGTGAATGGCCAGCGCCGACTCAAGCGCGACATTGCCCTGGAACCGCACGATGTCGGTTTGCCCGACGAACACGACAACCTCGCCGGTTTCGAGAGTGAAGCGTCGTCCTGGGAAAGCATTTTTTTGGGCAGAAGACTCAGCGACGGGACCGATGCGCGTGGCGGCGGGTTCGGACGGGAACTCTTCGATCTCGATATCCTTGTAGGCGATTGTGCCTTTCATCCCGCCGTGAATCTGCAGGGCGATGATCCCGCTTTGGGGTATGGCGGGATCCGGCTCGGCGAATTCGATCATCTGGACGCCATTCAACCAGATGAGAATTCGCTGGTTGATCGCGCTGATCCGATACTCATGCCAACCGTCGGCGCTTCCGGAGCGCAGCGCACGTTCGACCGCGGACTTGCTGGGCGAGGCCAGCATCCGGTTGCGCCGGCTTTCATCATACAGATGCCCATCCACTGCCGTGCCGATGTCGGCCTGATACCCGCTCACTTCATGGTGATTGGGAATGCGCACCGTGCGGAACTGCACACCGGCATTCAGGGCTTCCGTGCCTTGAATCTTGAACCGGACGCGCAGTTGGAAATTGGTGTATTGCCGAACCGTGGCCAGGAACTCGTTCCGCGGCTCGACGCGATCGAAGGACCCGGCCGTGATCGTGCCATTCTCGATCCGCCAAACGCTGTTCGTATTGCCTTCCCACCCCGCGAATGATTTGCCGTCGAAAATCGCGATGGCCGCGGTGCAGGTCCCGGCGGTAAAGCCCATCATCAGCCACGCGCCCATCATTGCTTTCCAGAAGATTCGGTTTTTCATGGCTGCTACGGTTGTGGTTGCTGTTCGAGTTGTTGGAATTTATTTCCAGGTTGTTTTACAAGGATCGCCGAATTCAGACAGCTCCTCAACGCACGAATTCAAGGACTTCAGCCCTTTCGGACATTCCTGATCGCCTCGATGCGGCAAGTCCAGGCACAGGACAAATCAAAGCAGGGCGAGACGCTGATCTGCGTCGCCGAAGCGGGGCAACTCCAGCCCCATACAATCCATCAATGACAGGTAAAGATTGCAGGCGCGACGTTCGGATATCGGTCGATCGAGGAAGTTGAGCACGCGTCCGGTTTTGAGCTTATTGCCCCCGCGGCCGGCCAGCAGCATCGGCAGGTGATCCGCCTGATGTTGATCGCCGTCAAACATGTTCGAGCAGCAAAGCAGCAGCGAGTTGTCCAGCGCGGTCGTTCCGCCCTCGTCAATCGCTTCGAGTCGGCTGCAAAGGTAGGCCAGCTGTTGCACATGAAATTGGTTGGTCTTCATATGCATGACTTCCACCTCGGGCTTGTTCCCATTGTGGGTCAGGTCCACGTGCAGGCTGCCGCGCACGCCCTCGAGGAATTCAAATGTCATGGCTGACAGATCGTTGTTCAGCAGACACGAGGCGACGCGGGTCTTGTCCATCTGAAAGGCCAGGACAATCAGATCCATCATCAACCGCATGTGGGTCGGCACGTCTTGCGGCAAGGCCTCGTCCGGGCGCTGCATGGTGACTTCGCGAACGCTTGGCTGCCACCCCTCGATCCGCCGCTCCCGTCCGGCCAACTCGATGCGCTTCTCGATATCCCGAATCGACTCCAAGTAGTCTTCCAGCTTCGATCGATCCGCGGCGTGGATCTCCCGGCGCACCGACCGGGCGTCGGCGGCCACCTCATCGAGGATGCTTCGATCAAGGCGCCGGCCCGATCGATTTCCGACGAGCAGATCGAACACGCGCGCTGGGTATATCTCTTTTGTGGCCGGCCGGGTGTCGGATTTCCACGAAATGCACGATCCGTAGAGCATGGTCAGGCCATCCTCGAGTCGGAGTTCGGTCGGTTCGATCCCCAGAACCAGGCTGGGGATCGGGGTGTTGCCCGCGAGATGTTGGGCGAGCCGTTGATCCATGGTTTGACCCACGCGAATGTCCTGTTGCGCGGTGCTGACCCAGGCGCCGGACAACAGATTGGGGAAGCGTCCCAAATGCGCGCTCGTGTGCTCGAGCGCTCGTTCATTGAACAACCCCCCCAGGTAGATCATGTCTTTCCGGTAGGGTTCCATCGGGCGAAGCGCTTCTCCCAATCGCATTTCCGCGCCCTCGCCCTTGGCCCACCAATGCTTCGGCTCCACTCCGTCCGCGAAGCAGAGGCAAGCGAATCGCACGGGGGGTCGCGTTGGCACTTGGGAGGGGAGTTTCTTGCCGGTCTCAGCGGCTCGCACTGGAATCGATTCAAGCCATGGCAGCGCGAGGACCGCGCCGGTGGCACTTCGCAGGAACCGGCGACGACTTACTGAAGTTGCAGATTGGGGTGGCATGGCGTGATCGCAGTTGTTCCTATGGTTTGTGGCTGTTGGCATCCGCTATTACAGCAACGCGTTGATATCGGAATTGGGGGCTTCTGACAATACGCAATGCCAGTTGGGCGAATCCGCCCCCGGACGCGCAATCCTCGACCAGGGCATCGATCAACGGACGATCGGAAAGCAGTTCGTTCCGCCCCAAGGCGTAGCCGAGCAGCTTGGCGCTCAATGTCCGGTAAAACAATGGCCGATGCTGGCGCAAATAGTCCTCCAGACCCGAGAGTCCCCGGATCGTCGCGCCGTCCTGCAATGTTCCAAATGCTTCAATCTCGCGCCCATCGCGGTAGGCGTCGCGCCAGCGTCCGATCGGGTCGAAATGTTCAAGGGCAAAACCCAACGGATCGAAACGCGAATGACAGTGAGCGCACGACGCCTGGCGACTGTGCTGCGCCAACCGCTCGCGCACAGAAAGTCCGTCGTCGTCGGCGTCATCGTCTGCGATGGAACCGGCATTGGCCGGTGGTGGTGGCGGTGGGGTGCCCAGAACCCGGCGCAGCACCCAATCGCCCCGCTTCACAGGACTTGTCCGGAGTGGCGGCGAAGTGACCGTGAGGATCGCACCCAGACCCAACAATCCGCCTCGAGCCCGGGCGTCTTCCCTACGGACACGGACAATCTCGGAGCCGAGTGGGCTTGCAGTCTTCCATCCGTAGTGCCTGGCGAGTTCATCGTTTAAGAAGACTTCCTCGGTGAACAAGATATCGTCCACCGGACCATTTCCGTCGATGATGTGTCCAAAAAACGCCACCGCTTCTTCGTAAAGCGAGCGGCGCAATGCATCTGTGAACTCAGGAAAACGGGTCCGATCAACGCCGTCATGCCGTTCGAAACCATAGAATCCATACCACTGGCCGAAGAACTCCGTCGCCAGGCGCCGTGCCTTGGGATCCCGCAACAGACGCTGCGCTTGAGCCACCAGGCCGGATGCTTCACGCAGTTCGCCAGCCCGGGCCGCACGACGAAGTTCCTCATCGGGAATCGACGCCCAGAGAAAGAAGCTCAGGCGGCTGCTCAAGGCGTCGTCCGATAACGCCAATCTCTCGGGCCCGGCCTCGTCCCGGCGTGACGGCGGCTCAAATCGATAGAGAAACGCCGGCGCCGTGAGGACTCGGGCGATCAACGCGCGCACCGCCGCCACATGGTTCAGCGCATTCCCGGACGGTGACCGCAGGTCGAAATAAAACCGACGCAGTCGGGCCGTTTCCTCAGCCGAGATCGGCCTGCGCCAGGCGCGCTGGGCCAATGCCAGGACATCTTCGATGTGGCCCGGTTCCGCGGCGCGATGCGCCGCCATGACCGCTTTTCGGTCGGCGACGAGTGCGGCGACGTCCGATCGCACGGACTCGGGAAATTGCGCAACCTGCTCCGGCGTGAGATCGGAGGTTGTTCCAACGTCTTTTGATCCGCCAAGCTTGCCCTTCAAAAACCGGAGTTTCAGGTCGTGATAATCGAATGAACCCAGCAGATCGGCCCACGCCACATCCAGATCGTGCCGCTCCTGATCGTCGAGAATTCGCTCGGCCAAAAAGCGATCGTCCCGGTGGTACTTCACTTTGTAGTGAAAATAATTTCGGTCGGGCGATTCGTACTTGTTGTCGTAGGGCGCCGGAATCGGATCGCGGTCTGACGGCGCCGGTTCGCGATGCGACACCTGCGGCAGGGCACTGGCGAACGCGACGAGTTGATCTGCGATCATGGCGAGCAATGGGCTTTTGTCCGGCGCGAGAAGCGCAAGGCGCGTGACGGTCCCCGTTCCGGTGTCGATGGTGGCGCGACATCGAACAATCCGATCCTCACTGTGTCGTGAATCCAGCTCCAGGTTGAGTGTTACGGAGAAGTTCGTCGTTCCTGGAGGAACTTTGAAACTCAGCACGATCGGGTCCGTCCCGTGGATCACCAAGCTCGTTGGGGGAACGGTCTCGCCCCGCGGGTGACGCCCGAAGGCGAAGTGGTTCGTCGTCTCCGGTGTCAAAAGGCCGAGAAGTTCCCGGATAATGACGAACGTCTGGCCGTGAGAATCTCCAAGGACGGAATCGAGCTGAAGGCGGACCATGGCGGGCGCGTTTGACGAACCCAACGTCCATTGCAAGCGCACCGGGGCGCGATTCGTGATGTGGATGAAGTCTGCGGTCATGACCGGGGCTTCCTCGTTGATTCCAATGGGCCTGGCCAAAGCTGTTTGCCAGGCGTCGAGTTCCTCGTAGATCTTCCGGCAGCCAGACCGCGCCTGGTCATCCCCTTGGAATTCAGCCGAACCCGGAGCCGGAAGAGCCCGCCAGGCGTCGATGAATCGAGCCATCGGGAACGGCGGGTTGGATTGATTGAGCGCTTTCCAAATATGCTCCACAAACGGGCCTGGCACATGGAGGTCCCGAGCCAGACGCCCCAAGTCGCCCTCCCCAATCCCCAGGGCCGTTCGATGCAAGTATCGCCACGCGGCGTAGAAAGCGTTGGGGTAATGAGTGAGCCCATACGGTTCCGCACCCTCGCCTGCGGTCGTGCGAAATCCGTTGCTCCGATAGATTTTCTGAATGCGGTCCATCGCCGAGAGCTCCAAACCAGTCAAACCGCGATCGGGATAGAACCGGATTGGACCGCTTCCGATGACCGCATGGTCGGCAACCGTCTTGGCCGCCTCCAGATAACGTTCGAGTCCCGAGTCCTCCATGAATTGCACATCACCAACGTTCGAGAACCCTTCTCCACCGACGGCATCATTGACGAAAGTCCTGCCCAGTGACAACGAAAGCCCGGTGAGATCCTCGATGGCAAAATCGTACTCCGCGCTGGTCAGCCGCCGGAGCGCGACGGGGCCAGGGTCGCCGGCGTGTTTCGCGATGTGGGCATCCAGGGTCGTGCGAATGGCATCGACGATCTGGGCCCGCTCGCTCGATGACAACGGCTCGCGTTTTGCAGGCGGCATTTTGCCCTCTTGGACCATGCGCGCAGCCCGATCCCAGATCATGAAATCGCGCGCTACATCGGAAGCCGCGGTCGTCTGATCGAGATTGACACCACCCTGGCTCACCGTGGCGTCATGACACTCGAAGCAGTTCTTCTGAAGCAGGGGCGCAAGTTGGGCCAGGGAGCTTGACTCGGCTGCAAGGCCGTTGAGCATGATCTGAACGAACGTTGCGGCAATCCATGGCAACACGAGCCTGAGCTGGCGTGGGTTTGAGGTTTGCAAATCACTGGACGCGCGCGGGCCCACGGAGCGCTTTGCCGTTTCAAGAACGCCACCGGGCCACCACTCGAGGCATTGAGAGGGGGTTGCAAAGAACTTGTTCTTGTGCCGCTCCCAAAACGGGATCCTTTGGAGGAAGGGCATCGGAACTGGATCGAAACGCTGTGGTGTCATCGGAGAAATGGACAGTGAGGTCCGCCTAATCTGGCCGCTTGTCCGGTGGCTGGTGATCTTTGTGCCAGGCGAATTTCCAGAGCTGTTCCAAGGCCGCAAGTTCTCCATGCCCATCCGCAAATACCAGATTGACCGCGCCTGGCAGCTTCGCCCCGGGAGGATGCTTTCGGGGAATCGGATTCGGACGCGAACCATGCCTGGCGATGGTGATCCGCGACAGGCCTGGGCTGCTGGCCGCATCGCCGGCGAAAAGATCGCGGGCGGGTCTGTCCAAGGATCTGGGCCAAGTGTCGGGGGTGATGGCGTCCACAAACACTGGAGTGCGCGCAGGGCTGGCAATGTCGGCTTCCAGGCGAAACGCATCGCGTGTCTTCGGATACCCGTTGACGCCATCGGGCCAATCCCCGGCATACATCCAGCCGTTGAGCGCGTAACTTCCGGACCATTTGGGTTCGCGCGTCGCCGGGTTGATCACGTTTCCCCATACCCAAGCGCTGACCGCCGTTCCGAGCTCGCCATATTTCTTGTTGTAAGGCGCGGTCGGGCACAGGCGGATGCTGTCAACCTGGGAGTAATTCTCACTCAACAATTTCAGCCAAAGAGGATCCTTGAACTCGTAGGGGATGGTCTTGCCGTGATCATTCGCATACATGAAGTTCGCGAGTCCAAGCTGCCGCAGATTCCCGAGACACTTGATTTGTTGCGCCTTCGTTTTAGCGTGGGACAGGGCGGGCAAAAGCATGCCGGCCAGAATCGCAATGATGGCAATGACGACCAGGAGTTCAATGAGCGTGAAGCCGGCGGCCTGTAGAGACTGAAATGGCCCGGGCTGAATTCTGGTTCGTCGATTGATGCGTTGTTTGTTCATCATGTCATGGATGCTTTCGACAAACCTCGTTTGGGCGGACTGGATCCGTCGCAGGCGTCGATGCCGACCGACGGCTCGATCTCCGCTTCGAAACGAGTCAGTCCGGCCGCTTCGCCGGTGGCTTGTAGTTCCGGTGCCAGTCCAGGCTCCACAAGTCATCCAGACGCACGGGTTCAACGTGGTTGTCAATGAAGACGGCGTGAACCGCGCCCGGCATTCGTTGGCCCGGCTGAAGATTCTTCGGAAAATCGCTGGGGCGCGAGCCATGGCGGGCGATGCAGAGCCGCTGCATCATCGCCGAATTCCCGCCGGTGAAGAGATTGCGTGCCGGTTTGTCTGAGGTCAGCGGCCAAAAGTCCGCCCAGTTGGCGTCGGCGAAAATTGGCGTTTTCACGGGGTTCTCAATGCTCGACTCGGCTGAAAAATGTTTGGCCACATCTTGAATTCCTTCCCCGCTCGGAGCGTAGAGCCAGCCGTTCATGCCGTAGCTGCTTTCGAAGCCGGTGTTCCATTGCACCGGAGTTTTCATCGGACCATACCAGGCGGCGACCGCTGATCCGACGGCCTCGCCGGTGGGATTTCGCTTGGGCGGCACCGGCGCGGTCGGACACAAGCGGATGCGATCCGCCGGCACGTCGCGGCGGATCAGCGCCATCCAGAAGTTGCTGGGATTGTAAGCGACCGGAAACGTTTTGCCCGTGTCATTCACGTACATGAAGTAGCCCAGGCCCATTTGTTTGAGGCTGTTTTGGCAGACCGTGGCCTGGCCTTTGAGCTTGGCCTTGCTCAACGCGGGCAGAAGCATGCCGGCCAGAATGGCGATGATCGCTATGACGACCAGGAGTTCGATGAGGGTGAAGCCAACCGCTCGATCCATTGGACGAGGTCCGGTGGGTTTAGTAAAAGCTGTGGGCATTTCCAGAATACGTGTGCTGCAATTTGGAGCGGATTCGCGTTTCCACGTGGCCATCGGCCCACATCGTGTTTACCGAATCCACTTTTCCGCGATACGGGTGCCCCGCCACCGCTTTGTTGATGTCGGGCTTGCTGTCGGCGCCTTGAATGCAGATGTCCGTGAGGATCGGGCGCAGCGCCACGCGAGGATCTTCCGTGCGCCGCGGCCAGCCATTGGGTGAGTTGATGCCGCCCGGTTCGTCGCCCTTCTTCGGCAGCACCGGAAAGTATTGGCCACCGCCAATCGACCTTGGCACCCACCAACTGTGCGAAAGAATGGCGAAATAGCCGTAGGCACGCTGAAAGTACTTCAGAAGATCTTCCGGTTTGTTCAGCGAAGCGCCCTTGAACTTGCTCTTGTACCAGTTGTTCGCCTCGGTGAATTCGCCCGACCGGACCGGGCAGAACCACATCGGCACATTCAGCCCGAAAGGTTCCAGCGCTGGAATCATGTTCGTCGGCACGTCCCACGGATTGAGTCCGGTGCCGCCCATTTCCCATGTAGGCAGCACATCACGATTCTCGTTGGCGTACATCGTCACGGCAATGCCCCACTGCCGGTAATGCGACGTGCAATTCACGACCTTGGCGCGAAATTTGGCCCGCGCGAGCGCCGGCAGCAGCATTCCCGCGAGGACGGCGATGATCGCAATGACGACGAGGAGCTCGATCAGGGTGAATCCGGGAGGGCGCGAGAAAAACCTCGCGTGGTGCGACTCTAAGATTGGCTTCATGTTGCGTTTTTATTCCAGAGCTGGAGATTTGGCAACTCCTTCCAAATAACTTCTAAGCAGCCTGTTCTATTTCAATGAGTTGGTATCCGAGCTTTTTGGCTTTACGCGTCAAGTAACCAAGCCGGTGAGCTTCGGCCTGAGCGAGGTACTTGTCCATGTCCAACGCGACGAACTCGACCTGACTTTGCGGGTCCGCCGGCTCAGCACCTTGCCCCCGCTGATTTTTGCCC
>Ga0194121_10002935_pt1 | contig 26393 bp, 26 predicted proteins | sample TA2MahCa50mmetaG_FD_148609 | JGI IMG/M metagenome (GOLD analysis project Ga0194121, IMG submission 148609) | Freshwater microbial communities from Lake Tanganyika, Tanzania - TA2015020 Mahale Deep Cast 50m | ecosystem: Environmental > Aquatic > Freshwater > Lake | place: Tanzania: Lake...
TGGCCAGCTTCGTCACCGGCCAGACGCTCATCGTCGACGGCGGTACCCACGCCGCGTTCCCCCACTTCGGCGCCACCGAGAAGATGTGACCTGACACCCCGTGACGCGGAACGGCCGGGCCCGCAGACCCGGCCGTCCTCACATCACAACCCGCGGTGCGCTACGAGACCGTGAACGTCCCGTACATGCCCTCGGTGAAGTGCGGGGCGCCCTTCTTCTTGCTGCCGACGGGGATGAAGCAGGCGTAGAGGTACTCACCCGGCTCGAGGTTGGCGAGCGTGTAGCCGGCCTCACCCGGGGGAGCGAACATCCCGAAGGACGACGAGAAGTCGAGCAGCTTCTCCTGCTTCTTCTCCGGGAGAGCCAGGAGCTTCTCCGGGTCCATCGCCGCGCCCGCGGCCGTCATCTTCACGATCCCCATCTCGTGGAACTCCTTGGGCGCGGCGTTCGTGAGCTTGAAGTTCGTGGGCCCCGCCTTCAGCGTGGCGGGCACGCCCTGGAACTCGTAGTCGATCGCGGTGACGGGCACCTTGGTCCCCGGGCAGGTCTCGTAGATGAACGAGTCGGCGGTCGCCAGCGCCGGCGCCAGCTCCTCGGAGTCGAACGCCTTCGGGCCCTTCTTCTTGAAGGCGTCCCGGATCTCGGTGATCGCCGGGGCGACCGCCGCCGGCGCGTTCGTCACGATCCGATCGAGACCCGCCAGGACCTGTGCCTTGCCTTGGGAGAAGGCGGCGTTCAGGTCCACGCGGGCGGAGCAGAACTCGGCGAGGTTGCCGGTCTGGGCGCCGGCCGGGGCGGCCAGGACCACACACGCGGAAGCGGCGAGGCCCCCGGCCACGAGCAGGGACAGGAATCGGCGCACAGGAGCTCCTTGGTTCGACGGATCCGGATACCCCAGGATCACCCTCGGAGCCGGCCGGCGGAACCGTACAGCCCTGCGGTCGTGCAGGGCCGCAGCGCCCCCGGGGCCGGAGAGGCGAACCCCTGCGGCCGTCAGTCCCCGGCGCGGCCCGAGCGGGCGATCAGCGAGAAGCCCGAGAAGAGCAACCCGGCCCCGACCGCGATCGCGACGAAGTTCCAGGCCGACGAGCCCCGGTTGACGGCGTCGATCACGTTCGCGGCGAGCACCAGGAGCCCGGCGACGCTGTAGACGATCCCGTGGCGGCGGTCCGACATGGTTCCGCACCCTACCGGGACCGCCGGACGCGCCATGATGCGCCGACTCCGCACACCCGCACGCCCGCCCGCCCGCCGACCCCGCAGACCCGGCCCACCCGAGGAGCAGCCATGGCCCAGTACGTCCCCCACCCGATGGAGTGGTCGGAGCGTGCGCTCCAGGTCCGCCAGTTCGTGTTCGACTTCTGGGCGGAGCAGCGGCGCGGCCCCAACCTGCGTGCCGTGCACGAGGGGACGGGTCTGTCGCGGCGCGACATCGTGCAGGCGTACAAGGAGCTGCAGACCGGCATCGTCGTGGTCGTCGACCAGGACTCCCCCAACTGCGACATCCTCAAGATCCCGCCCTACTCCGCGTTCCCGAGCCAGGTCGAGATGTACGTCGACGACGAGTTCCACTCGTTCATCGGCTGCGCGCACGAGGCGGTGGCGGTCTCGAAGATGCCCCACTTCGTCGGCACGGAGGTGCGGCTCGAGTCGTACTGCGCGTGCTGCCTCGCACCCATCACCTTCTGGTCGAAGGAGTTCGAGATCACGCGGTACGCGCCGCAGGAGCCCCTGGTGCACGTGGCGGCGCCGATGTGGGACTGGGTGCACGACGACATGAAGTCGATGTGCGATCACACCAACTTCGTGCTCGATCGGGAGCACGGCGAGCGCTACGAGACCCGGATCGGTCGACGCGGCGTCTACTTCACGATGGACCAGGTCCGCCGGTACGTGGAGCCGGCGGTCGGCACCCGGGGCTGGGACTACCACTGGGCCAGCCAGTCGATGAGCCCCGAGGGCCTCATCACCCGGCTCGAGGCCCTGGGCGTGGACCTCGCGCCCTGGGGGCTGTAGCCGCGTTGGCGGCGACGCCGGCCCCGGGCCAACATGCGGCGGTGGGCACCTCGGTCGTCGTCGTGGGCTCCGGAGCCGCCGGCCTGGCGGCGGCGCTCGCCGCGGCCGACGCCGGGGCGACGGTCACCGTGCTCGAACGGGCGCCGCACCTCGGCGGCACCACGGCGATCTCGGGCGGCGTGGCCTGGATCCCGGCCAGCGACGTCGCCCGGACGGCCGGCGTCGACGACTCCCCCACGGCCGCCCTCACCTACCTGCGCGCCCTCGGCCTGGGCGACTACGACGACGCGCCCGCGACGGTCTTCGCCCACGACGCCGCCCGCGTCGCCCGCACGATCGAGGCGACGACGCCGATCGAGTGGGTGCTCCTGCCCGACTGGCCCGATTACCAGAGCCACCTGCCCGGCGGCCTCGCCGGCGGGCGCTCGATCTGGCCCGCGCCCCTGGCGGCACCGCCCGACCTCGCGCGCCGGATCCAGCCGACCCCCGAGGTCCCGGATCTCCCCGACCTGCCCGTCGTCGCCGACGCGCCGGTCACCGATGCGGTCGTCCTGCGCGGCCCGGTGCGGGGGCGGGCCCTCGTCGCGGGCCTGGCGATGGCGCTGTCCGAGCGCGGCGTCGAGCTGCGCACCGGCGCCCGGGTCCGGCGCCTCGACCTCGATGGCCAAGGCGGGGTGCGCGGGGTCGTGCTGGACCGTGCTGAGTCCGTTCCCGGTGCCGTGGTGCTGGCGACCGGCGGGTTCCAGCACGACGCCGCGCTCGCCCGCACGTTCCTCCCCGCCCCCGGCATCGCTGCCCTCGGCCCGCCGGGCTGCGCGGGCGACGGGTTGCGGATGGCCCTCGGGGCCGGGGCCGCCCTCGGGAACATGGCCGACGCGTGGTGGATGCCCGCCATCCGGGTGCCGGGCGAGACGATCGACGACGCGCCCTTCTACCGCCCGCTCCACCACGAGCGGGCCCAGCCGGGATCGCTGATGGTGGACCGGGAGGGCCGCCGCTTCGTCGACGAGGCCCAGAACTACTGCGATGCCGGCCGGGCGATGCTGCGCTTCGATCCCGGCGCGTACGGCTGGCCGGCAGCCCCGGCCTGGCTCGTCTTCGATCGCGCCTACCGGGAGCGGACCGCCGTCGGGCCCCTCGCCCCCGGCGGCGACGACCCCGACTGGCTGATCCGGGCCGCTTCCGTGGCCGAGCTGGGCGCGGCGATCGGGGTCGATCCCGCCACGCTCACCGCCACCGTCGACCGGTTCAACCGGTTCGCGGCGGCCGGCCACGATCCCGACTTCGGCCGTGGCGCGCACCCCTACGACCGCTGGATCGGCGACGCCGCCGCGCCACATCCGAACCTCGCCCCGCTGGGCGCCGCGCCCTTCTACGCGCTCGAGGTGCTCCCCGGCTGCCTCGGGACCAAGGGCGGCCCCCGCACCGATGTCGACGGGCGGGTGCTGCGCGCCGACGGTGCATCGATCCCCGGCCTGTTCGCGGCGGGCAACGCCGCGGCGAGCCCGTTCGGCATCGGGACGCCCGGGGGTGGCGGGACGATCGGGCCCGCCCTCGTCTTCGGCACCCGCGCAGGAGAGGCGGCAGCCACGTGAGCGACACACCCACGACCCACGGCGCCACCGGCTACCAACGGGTCCTCGATTCCGACGTGCACCCGGCGCCGGCATCGCTGCGGGACCACGGCCAGGTCGACCTCGGGACCGGAGGCGTGTCCCGCGCCCGCTACGTCGATGCCGACTTCCAGCGGCTCGAGCACGAGCACCTGTGGTCGCGCGTGTGGCAGATGGCCTGTCGCGAGGAGCAGCTCGCCGAGCCCGGACGCGTCGTCGTGTACGAGGTCGGGGACCTCTCGCTCCTCGTGCTGCGCACCGGCGCCGGGACCATCCGGGCGTTCCACAACTCGTGCGTCCACCGCGGCACCCAGCTGCGCACCGCCGACGGCACCGTGGAGCGCCTGCGCTGCCCCTTCCACGGTTTCACCTGGGACCTCGACGGCGCGCTCTGCGAGCTCCCGTGTGCATGGGACTTCCCCCACGTCGACCCCGACGCGCTGCGCCTCCCCGAGGTCCGAGTCGCGACCTGGGGCGGGTTCGTCTTCGTGAACCCCGACCCCGACGCAAGCTCGCTCGACGAGTTCCTCGGGTCCCTTCCCACGCACTTCGCCCGCTTCCCGCTCGAGGACCGCTTCACCACCGCGCACGTGGCCAAGGTGCTCGACTGCAACTGGAAGGTCGGGCTCGAGGCGTTCCTCGAGGCGTTCCACACGTTCGCCGTCCATCCCCAGCTCGTCACCACCAGCGGCGACACGATCACCCAGTACGACGTGCCCCCCGACGAGCGCTGGAGCCGGATGGTCACGCCGGTCGGCGTCCCGAGCGAGCACGTGACCCGCGTGGTCGATGACCCCGAGATCCTGCGCAGCATGCTCATCACCCGCGACGACGCCGAGGTGGCGATCCCGGAAGGGTCGACCGTGCGCGCGGTGCTCGCCCACCGCGTCCGCACCGACCTCGCGACCCGCACCGGGCGCGACTTCTCCGACCTGTCCGACGCCGAGGCGATCGACGGCATCGAGTACTTCCTCTTCCCCAACTTCGTGCCGTGGGCCGGCTTCTTGACCCCGCTCGTCTACCGGTTCCGTCCCTGGGGCGACGACCCCGGGCGCTGCCTCATGGAGGTCATGCTCCTCGAGCCGCTCCCCGCCGGTACCCGCCCGGCACCGGCACCCCTCCACTTCCTCCACGACGGCGAGGGCTTCGCCGACGCGCCGGAGCTCGGCTACCTGGGCCCGATCCTCGACCAGGACACCCGCACCGTCGCGCGGGTCCAGCGGGGGCTGCGCGCGTCGCCGCGCACCGAGACCGTGCTCGCCCACACCCAGGAGGTGCGCATCCGCCACTTCCACCGGCTGCTCGAGGAGTACCTCCCGACCGACCCGGCGACCTGACCGTGCCGATCGCCCTCCGCCTCGCCTCGCCGACCACCGCGCTCACCGAGACGACCATCGGCGACATCGTGCGCCGGGCGGCCACGGAGGCACCCGACACGGTGGCGCTGGTCGACGGCGTGGCCGAACCCGCCGAGCGGGTGCGCTGGACGTACGCCGAGCTCCTGGCCCGGGCCGAGGCCCTCGCCCGGGGCCTCCTCGCGGACTTCGCGCCCGGCGACCGGCTCGCGGTCGCCCTGCCCACCACGCCCGAGTCGCTGCTGTGCACCTACGCCGCCGCGCTCGCCGGTCTGGTGGTCGTTCCCGTGAACCCGTTGCTGCGGCCGGGCGAGCTGGCGCACGTCCTCGGGCAGTCGGGTGCCGCCGGCATCGTCTGCGGCGACGCGCACCGTGACTACGACCTCGCCGGCGTCGTCGCCGAGGTGCGCGGCGCCCTCCCCGCGCTCCGCACGCAGCTCCCGGTCGCCGACCTCGACGCGCGTGCGGCGGCCGGCGACCCGCGGCGGGCGCTCCCGGTCGTGTCGCCACACGACGTCGCCCAGATCGTCTACACGTCGGGGACCACCGGCGCCCCCAAGGGCGCCTGCCTCTCGCATCACGGGATGACCCATGCCGCCCGCGCCGGGGCCCGGCGGTTCGCGATCCAGGCGGGGGACGTGTACGTGAATCCGCTCCCGACCTTCCACGTGGGCGGACAGGGCGTCGCGTTCTCGCTCGCCGACTCGCACGCCACCAACGTGATGGTCCGCACGTTCGACCCCGGGCTGGTGCTGGACGTCATCGAGTCGGAGCACGCCACGCTGATGGTCGGAGTGCCGACCATGCTCGGTGCGCTGCTCGACGAGCAGGCCGCGCGCCCCCGCGACCTGTCGTCGCTGCGCGCCGTCTCGTCGGGCGGAGCCGTCGTCCGCGCCGACCTGGTGCGGCGGGTCCGGACCGAGATGGGCGCGTCCGTCACGGTGGTCTTCGGACAGACCGAGTGCTGCGGGTTCGCCACCCAGACGCACCTCGACGACCCACCCGAGGTGATCGAGGCCACGCTCGGCACCGGACTCGACGGCATCGACGTGCGGGTGGTCGACCCCACGACCGGCGCCGTCATGGAGACCGGCGTCGACGGCGAGCTCGAGGTGCGCGGCCCCAACGTGATGCTCGGCTACCACGAGCAGCCCGACGCCACGGCCGCGGCCTTCCACGACGGGTGGCTCCGCACCGGCGACCTCATGACCATGGACGACCGTGGCTACCTGCGGATCACCGGGCGACTCAAGGACATGATCGTCACGGGAGGCGTCAACGTCTACGCCGCGGAGGTGGAGGCCGCGATCGCCGGCGACCCCGCGGTGGCCGAGGTCGCGGTCTTCGGCGTCGCGGACGAGCACTGGGGCGAACGGGTCGTCGCGGCCGTGCGCTTCGTGGATCCCCCGGCCGACGAGTCGGCCGCGCTCGCCCGGGTCGGCGCCGGACTCGTCGACCGCCTGGCACCGCACAAGCGTCCGAAGCAGTGGCTCGCGGTCGACGCGATGCCGGTCACGCCGTACGGGAAGGTGCAGAAGTTCCGGCTGCGCGAGCGGCTCGCAGGGCCTCGGCCTCGGGGGGAAGGGGCTGGCGGAACCTGACCCCGGCCGGCGGCGGAGCATCCACCCGGATCAGGGCGAGTCGCCACGAGGGCGATGATCCCAACGAGGCGCGCAACGCCCTCGTCACGAACCGTCCGAGCGGCACTGCTCCGGGTCGGGTCCGGACTCCGATCACCTCGCGGATCCGGGGTGGCAGCGTGGCGACCGCGGCCCGGAAGAGGAAGCCGTAGACGAGGCGCACCCCGAACGGGAGGGGCGGGCGGCGTAGGAAGTCGATCGCCTCGCGCTGACCCGGCGACGGGGCCAGCGCCGGGTGCTCGGCGATCCACCGCTCGAGCTCGGCCGCGGTCTCGGGGAGCGGCGCCGCGTGGTGGAGCGCCCCGAGCCGGGCCTGCTCCCGCGCGTACCGGTCGGCGTCCCCCGGGGCGAGCGGCTGCGCGCCGTAGACCTCGTAGGCGACGAGGAACGACTCCGCGAGCGAGTTGTGCACCCACGCGGCCATGTCGGGGGCGTCGGCGTCGTACGGCTCGGCCCGGTGCGAGAGCCCCTGCACCGGACGGTGGCGGCGGCGCACCGTGGCGATCGCGTGCCCTACCTCGGGCATGGCCCCGAAGGCGGTCGCGGTGACGTAGGCGGCGGTCCGCGACAGCCGCCCGAGCGGGTCGTTGCGGTAACGCGAGTGGTCGGACACGCCGGCGGCGACCTCGGGGTGGGCGGCCTGCGCCAGCAGCGCCCGGATCCCCCCGATGAACGCCGAGGAGTCGCCGATCACCCGCCACGCGACCGACTCCGGGCCGAAGACCCCGGGGTCGCCCGGAAACGACAGCGTGTGCTCCAGCGGGGGCGGAACGTGCGAGAACAGGCCGTTGGTCGCCGCGACGACGCGGGCCTTCACGGCATCCAGGGGCCCAGAGGAGAAGCGCACGGGACCATGCAACGCCTCGGGGGCGGATTGCTTCCCCCTGCCCGCTACGGTGCGCGCCGATGACGACGAGCCTGTTCCCCGACCTCGACCCCCGCACTCCCGTGATCGCGGGCGTCGGCGTGGCCACCCAGTCGGTCGACGAACCGGGCGGGGGCGCCGAGGCCATCGAGCTGATGCTGGCCGCCACCCGCGCCGCCGCGGCCGACGCCGGGTCCGACGCGATCCTCGCGGAGGTCGGCCGCATCGCCGTCCCGGCCGGGAACTGGCGCTACTCCGACCCCGGACGGCTGGTCGCCGAGCGGATCGGGGCCCCGGCCGCGCGGACGAGCCTCGTGCAGGTGGGGATCCCCCAGCAGACGCTGTTCGACGACGCGTACCTCGCCGTGCGCGATGGCGGCCTCGACGTCGCGCTCGTGGTCGGTGGCGAGGCGATGCGCCGGGCCACCCTGGCCCGGCGGGCAGGCGTGGAGGCCGCGGAGACCGAGCAGACGGGCGTCGCCCCCGACGACCTCCAGCAACCGTCGAGCGAGATCATCACGAAGACCGAGATCGAGGGCGGCATCGCCAGCGCCATGGCCCCGTTCGCGATCATCGACAACGCGCTGCGTGCCCACGAGGGCCGCACGATCGCCGAGCACCGCGACGAGATCGCCCGGCTCTGCGCCGGCTTCAGCCGGGTCGCGTCGACCAACCCGCACGCCGCCTTCCCGACCCCACGCGACGAGGCGTTCCTGCGGGAGCCGAGCGAGAGGAACCGCCCGATGGCGTTCCCGTACAACAAGTGGCACTGCGCGCAGATGAACGTCGACCAGGCCGGTGCGATCCTGATCTGCAGCCTCGCCGCGGCGCGCCGCCTCGGCATCGACGCGTCGCGCGTCGTGTTCCCACAGGTCGCGCTCGAGTCGAGCCTGTCGGTCCCCGTCTCGCAGCGGGCCCACATCCACCGCTGGCCGTCGATGGAGGTGCTGGGCGCCGCGGCCGAGGCCCATCTCGGATACGCCCTCACCGACATCGAGCCCGTGGAGATCTACAGCTGCTTCCCCGCCGCCGTGCGCGTGCAGCAGCGCGCGCTCGGGCTGCCGACCGACGGTGTCCCGACCATCACCGGCGGCGAGGCGTTCGCCGGCGGCCCCTGGAACAACTTCGTGCTCCAGACCACGGCGGCGATGGTCGAGCAGGTCCGCACCACCCCGGGACGGCCGGGGCTGGTGACGACCCTGAGCGGCCTGATGAACAAGCCGGGGCTGGCGGTGTACTCCACGGAGCCCGGGGACCGGCCGCTGCTGGTCGCCGACCTGGTCGACGCGGCCACCGGGGCCACCGAGCGGCGCACGGTGCGCGAGGGCTACGCGGGTCCGGCCACCGTGGTCACCTACACGGTCTTCTACGACGGCCAGACGCCGGTGCGCACGACCGTCATCGCCGACACTGCCGACGGTGACCGCTGCGTGGCCCAGTGCGCCGACCCCGAGCTCGCCGAGCGCGTGACCCGCGAGGAGCTCTGCGGCCGCCCGATCACGGTCGCCGGCACCACCTTCACCGCCTGATCCCCGGCGCGTCGCGCTCCCGCGGGTGCCCGCGCGTCCGCCGCGATGATCCCCGTGGGGACCAGCACCGGCCCGCGCGGCCGACACGCACGCGTGCCAGACTCCCCCGGGTGAGCACCGTGCACATCGCCACCGGGGCCGGGCGCGGCATGGGTCGGGCCTGCGCCGACCGCCTCGCTCCCACCGCCGACGTCCTCGTCGTCGTCGACCGCGACGAGACCGCGCTCGGCGCGGCGGCCGACGCCCTCGCGGGCTCCGCGGCGCGCATCGTCCCCGTCACGCTCGACGTGACCGACGCGGCGGCCGTCGCGGCCCTCGCCGACCAGGTCCAGGGACTCGGCGACCTCAGCGGGGTCGCCCACGCGGCGGGCATCTCCCCCACCATGGCCGACTGGCGGGCGGTGCTGGACGTCGATCTCGTGGGCACGGCGCTGCTGATCGACGCGCTCACCCCCCTCGTCACCCCGGGCACCGCGATGGTGTGCTTCGCGTCGATGGCCGCGCACCTGATGGGCCTGGCGGGTCCGACCGACCCCGCGATCGACGCCGTGCTCGACGACCCACGCGCGCCCGACTTCCTCGAGCGGATGCGCGAGGCGGGCGGCGAGGGCATCGAGGAGCCCGGGATCGCCTACTCGTACGCGAAGCGCGGTGTGCAGCGGCTCGTGCGCCGCACCGCGATCGCGTGGGGCCCCCGGGGCGGGCGGATCAACTCGATGTCGCCCGGTCTCATCGACACACCGATGGGGCGCCAGGAGTTCGACCATCAGCCGGTGATGGCGGTCATGCTGGAGCAGACGCCGTTGCGGCGCGAAGGCTCGGCCGACGAGCTCGCCGCGGTGGTGGCCTTCCTCTGCAGCCCCGAGGCCGGCTACGTGAGCGGCACCGACGTGCTGGTCGACGGCGGCTGCGTCGCCGCGATGGAGGCCATGGTGGCCGGGCCGACCCCCGGCGGCTGAGCCCGGTCAGCGAGCAGGCCGGTACGCCTCGAGCGCCGGGATCACCTCCGTGCCCAGCAGCTCGATGCTGCGCATCACCGCCTCGTGCGGCAGCTTGCCGAACTGGACGTAGCAGAGCAGCTGGTCGACGCCGAGGTCGGCGTAGCGCTGCATCTTCTCGATGCATCGGTCCACGTCACCGACGATGATCATGTCCTGGTCGTTGTACTCCTCGACCGGCCGGTAGAGCATCGGAAAGGTCTCGGCGATCTTGTCGGGCTCGGGCATCAGCGCGTCCCACTCCCACCGCAGGATGAAGTCGACGAGGCCCTTGTACCACCAGTCGACCGCGTCCCAGATGCCGTTGTCGACGGCGTCGTCCATCGAGTCGGCGCAGTGCACGAGCGTGTAGCCCGCGACCTTGTTGGTGGTGACCCGGGTGAGCGGCGTCGGGTCCGCGGCCGCCGCCCGGTACGCCTCGATGTCGCCCTGCGTCGCCTGGAGCGGCCGCGCCGGGCTGAACGACAGCATCCCGAGCCCGCGTGCACCGGCCTGACGGGCCGACTCGGCGCTCGTGCACGCCATCCAGACCGGCGGGTGCGGGTCCTGGAACGGCTTCGGCGTGACCATGCGCTCAGGGAAGTCGAGGAATTCGCTGTGCTCCTCGTAGTACCGCTCCTCCCACATCCGCACGACGGTCTCACAGGCGGCGAACATCTCCACCCGGCTGCGCTCGCGGTCGACGCCGAACGCCTGCTGCTCCATCGGCGTCGATCGCCCGATCCCCCACTCGACCCGGCCACCCGAGAGCACGTCGACGGTCGCGACCTTCTCGGCGATCCGCGCGGGATGGATGAAGCCGTGCGGGGTGAGGGTGACACCGAAGCCGAGTCGGATCCGCTCGGTGATCTGGCTGAGCGCGCCGAGCACGACCTCCGAGGCCGGGCAGTGCGACCGGTTCTCCCGGAAGTGGTGCTCGACCAGCCACACGGTGTGGAACCCCACGCGATCCGCGAGGCGGATCTGCTCCAGCGCGTCGCGGTAGGCGTGCTGCTCGGCCTCCCGTTGGTCGTACGGATGCGGCCGATCGCTCCAGGGGTACGGGGCATCGATCTCGTAGAGCAGGTCCAGCTTCATCGGGGGATGCTGGCATCCCTGCGGACGCGGTGCCACCACGGTTCTCGGCGGCGTCGTCGCGGTCGACGCTGTCCCTGCCCCCACGTCCGGTTCGCAAGCGGCACCGCCGCGACCGGTCCGGGGCAGGGAGCAGGCCATGCACACCGAACCGCAGCGACCCTCCGCCCGCGCCACGGCGTGGGGCGGCATCGCGTTCGCCATCCTGTACGTCGCCGGGGTGATGACGATGTTCGCCGGGACGCCGGACGACACCAACATCGACCGACCGGCGAGGTACACCGCCGACTGGGTGAAGTACTACGCCGACAGCGGGAACCGCACGACGGCACTGATCGGCGCCTATCTGCTCGTCGCGGCGGGCATCGCCGCGGTGGTGTTCGGTGCCCACCTGCGCGAGCGGCTCGGCGCCGCCGGTGCAGGCGGCAGCGGGCGGATCGCCTTCGCCGGAACGATCATGCTGGGGACGCTCACGATCGTGGCCGCCGTGGCCGTCGCGTGGATCCCGGGCGCGGTCGCGTTCGGCGACGTCCCCGCACCGCAGGGTGAGCTCGCGGGCTTCGCCGCCCAGCTCGGCTTCGGCGCGCTCCTCGTGGGCGGCGGCATGACGGGCGCGCTGGTGCTGATGGCTGCCGGCATCGGCTCGATCCGCACCGGGGCGCTCCCGAAGTGGCTGGCGTGGGCCGGCATCGTGGTCGCCGTGATCGTCGGCGCGCTCGGCGCGTTCTTCGTGCCGATGCTGCTGCTCGTGCTGTGGATGCTCGTCGCCGGGATCGTCGGCCTGCGGCGGCCGTTCGCCGGCGAGGCCGCCACCGCCGCCTGACCGGCCACCCGGACTGGTGGCGTCGGGTCAGCCGCCCGACGTCACCAGGCTGGGGCCGCCCATCCCGCGGGGGCCGCCGCGCTCGCCCGGCCACCGCGACCCGCCGATGGTGTCGGCGTAGGGCCAGAACGCGATCGGGTCGAGCGGGCCTTCGAGCACGATCTCGCGGTCCTTGAAGATCGGCGTGACCAGGCGGGCCGACAGCTGCTCGCGCATCGGCAGCAGCTCGGTGTAGGGGTCCCACGGGCTGTCGCGCAGGACGAGGTCGCCGTCGACGATCTCCTCGTAGGCCGTGTCGAGCACGTTGGTGACGCGTACGACGCGCGGCGGGAAGTCGTACTCCTTCTCGACGCCGCCCACGGCGCGGGAGACCTTGATCCACCACTCGTGCTCGGTGTGCTCGCCGCCGGGGTCGGGCGCCGGACCGGTCACCCGGCCGGTGAACTCCATGAACGTGTAGCCCTGGTGGGTGCAGCGCGCGGTGACGGTGTCCCCGAGGCGGAAGTAGCGGATCGAGCACGGGAACTTGGGCTGCCCGTTGGTCTCGCGGCTGATGAAGATCGCGGCTTCCTGGTCGATGCCGAGACCCAGGCTGTAGAAGCCTTCCCGGCCGTCGTAGTCGGCCTCGACCTTCGTCGAGACGCCGTACTCCGGCTCCCCGTTGATCGGCACGTTGTAGACGTTGACGTGCACGTGCGGGTTGCGGCCGGGGGTGATGCCGGGTGGCAGCAGGTCGGCGATCCTGTCGGGATCGGTGCGGTACACGATCTTGAGCAGGGGCCATCCGCCGATCTCGGCCGGGCGGATCAGGGGTGCGGTGGTGTCGGTCATGGGCCGAACCGTATCCCACACCGGATTCCGCCCGAACCGGACGCCCCCCTTTCGCCGGCCCGGAAATGTCCGTACGCTGCCCGGCAACCCCCGACGACAGGAGCAGCCATGGGTTTGTTCAAGGGCATGAAGGACATGAAGGACATGGTCGCGGCCGCGCCCGACATGCTGGACCAGGCTGCGCAGATGCAGGCCCAGGCCGCGCAGATGCAGGCGGCCAACGCGGGCGCGATGGGCGCGGTCGCCGGGATGCAGCAGGGCGCCGCCGCGGTCGACCCCGCCCTCCTCGAGCCGATCGACGGCATCTCGCTCGAGCGCTACGCCCAGCTCTCGAAGTCGATCGGCACCCGGCAGCTCACGACCGAGGCCCAGACCATCGAGTTCCTGGAGAGCCAGGGCCACACGCACGAGCAGTGGACCGCCGCCTGGGAGGGCTGGAACGCGCGCATGAAGCAGGACATGGCGCTGTCGGGCTACTTCAGCCAGCTGTTCAACTCGACCGCCCCGCTGTAGACCTCCCCGGCCATGGGCTTCTTCAAGGACCTGAAGCGGACCTACGACAAGTCCAAGGACCTGCAGGACTCGATGCCGCCGGTCAAGGACCAGATGGCCGCCGGCCTCGCGAGCATGAAGGCGGTGAACGCCTCCATGGCCCAGATGAACGCCGCCCTCGACCCGACGGCCCCGTCGACCACGGTCGACGCCACGGTGGTGTCGGTGCGGAGCGCCGGCGCGGAGATCAACCTCCAGCCCGTGTTCGTCATCGACCTGCTGGTCCCCTCGGCGACGGGCGCCACCTACCCCGTGTCGCTCACCCAGGTGGTGCCCCACGCGGCGATCCCCCGGGTCCAGCCCGGCGCGACGGTCCCCGTGCGGGTGCGGATCGACGACCCCCAGGCGGTGTTCCTCATCGTGTGACCGGGCCGGGTGGGACCAGCGCGATGGAGGCGGCCCGGGTGGGCCGCCTCCATCGTCTGCAGTGGTGCCCCTGCCGGGTGCCCCGCTCAGGTCTCGCCGGCGCCGGTTCCCCGTCGACGACCGCTGCGCGGAGTATGAACCCCCAGGGGGCCGCCTAGGGTCGCACTGTGACCGCGGCGACACGCGATGTGACCAGGGCGACACTCCGGGTGACCCGCGACACACCGGCGTCGCGGCGGTGAGCGCGCCCGGGTACTGGTCTTCGCCCTGGCCCGGCGAGGACGGCGGTCCCCACCGGCCGGGGCGGCCCCCGGCCGGCGCTCGGGAGCCCCGACTCACCGCCGCGCCCGTCGAGGTCACGTCGCGCGACGCGGTGGCGGCGACGATGGTCGTGCTGCGCGAGCCCGGCGAGGTGTACCTGCTCGGGCACACGTTCGGCCCGGACGCCACCGCGTGGGTGGAGCGGATCGACCCGGTCACGCTCGCACCGCTCGCCCGCTCGGTCGACCTGCCCGGGGGCCCCGCCTGGCCGGGGGGCATCGCCGCGCACGCGAACGGATCCCTGCACGTGGTGTTCGGCAACCACGTCCACCGGCTCGATCCCGGGCTGACGGTGCAGGCCTCGGCCCGGCTCCCCCGGCACCGTCCGTACAACAGCTTCGTGGTGCTGCCCGACGGTCACCTCGTGACCAAGGACTTCGGGGGGCGCCTACCGGGTGACGCCGGGGCCCCGGTCGACGAGCCGGCCGAGCTCGTCGTGCTCCGGCCCGACTCGCTCGCGGTGGTGGCCCGGGCGGCCGCGCCCGAGCCGTCGGTGGCCCGGATCTCGGCGCTCGACGACACCGTGTACGTGGTGGGCACGAGCGGGCTCCACCGGTTCGCGTGGGACGGCGCCCGCCTCCGCCACGACCGCGACTTCACGCCCGTCTACCGCACGCAGCCCGGACAGACCTACGGGTGGGACGCGACCCTCGCGCTCGGCGCCGCGTGGTTCCTCGACGACGGTGAGGGAAGCGAGCGGTTCGCCGGGTCGTTCCGGGGCCTCGGCGTCTCGTCGGCGCCGCTCCACCTCGTGCGGGTGGGCCTCGACGACGGCGCCGTGTCGCTCACCGAGGTGTGCGGCCGCCCGGGAGGGTTGATCGCCAACCCGCCCGTGGTCGACGAGGCCCGGCGGATCGTCGTGGGCTACGACAGCGCCAACGCGGTGCTCGCGGCCTTCACCGTCGACGCCGACGGCGCCACCCACCCACGGTGGACTCGGACCCAGGACCACGCCTGCCATCCCCTCCTGCTGCCCGCCTCCGGCGCGCTCGTCACCGACGACCACGACCCCGACCGCGGCGCGGATCAGGTGGTGGTCCTCGACATCGAGACGGGTGACGAGCGACTGCGGGTCGACAGCGGGAGCCCGTGGCAGTCGGTCCTGTTTCCCGCCGTGGGCTTCTCCGACGACGTCTACCTCTGCTCGTTCACCACGCTCACCCGGGTGGCCGCGCGCAGATAGCGTGGTCCCATGGAACTCCACTCCGGCGATGTCGCCGTCGTCACCGGTGCCGCGAGCGGCATCGGCCTCGCACTCGCCGAACGCTTCGCCCGGGCCGGGATGCACGTGGTGTGCAACAACGCCGGCGTCTCGTCGCGGGCCGATCCGTGGGCCGGTCCGCTGGAGGTGTGGCGCTGGGTCCTCGACGTCAACGTGCTCGGTGTGGTCCACGGCGTCCGGGCCTTCCTCCCCCACCTGTTCGCCGGTGGACGCGGCCACATCGTCAACACGGCGTCGATGGCCGGGCTCGCGCCGGGGGTGGGCGCCCCGTACGACGCGTCGAAGCACGCGGTCGTCGCGCTCACCGAGGACCTCTACCTCGACCTCCAGGCCCAGCTCGCGCCGGTGGGCGTGAGCGTGCTGTGCCCGGGCTGGGTGCGCACCAACATCGTCGACGCCGACCGCAACTGGCCGGCCGAGCACGGGGAGGTCCCGGAGCGATCGGTCGTCACCGCCGCCATCGAGCACCACTTCCGCCGGGCGATCGCCGAGGGCATGACCCCCGCCGAGGTCGCCGACCGGGTGGCCGCCGCGATCGGCGAGGACCGGTTCTGGGTGCTCCCCGATCCCGAGTGGCTCGAGGTCGCCGCCGACCGCTGGGACACCATCCGCGCCGGCGCGAACCCGGCGCGGCCCGACCAGATCCCCGGCCTGCCCCCCACCAGCCGCCTGTTCGAGGACATCCTGGCCTCCCTCACCGGCCCGCCCGCCGACCCGCCCGCCGACCCGCCCGCCGACCCGCCCGCCGACCCGGCGTGAGCGACCCCGGGTGAGCGACCCCCCGGGCCCCCACCTCACGCGCCGCGGTCTCGGCCGTCGGTCGCGCGCCGTCGTGCTCCTGCTCCACGGGGGCGCGGAAGCCGGGGCAGAGCCCGTCTCCCGTTGGGGAGGACCCCCGCTGCGGATGCTCCCGTTCGGCTGGGCGGTCCGCCGGCGGGACCGGCGGATCGCCGTGGTCCGGCTCCGCTACCGACGGCGGGGGTGGAACGGCGACGCCGCCGACCCGGTCGCCGACGTGCGCTGGGCGCTGGCCGAGATCGAACGCCGCCGTCCCGGGCTGCCCGTCGTGCTGGTGGGTCACTCGATGGGCGGCCGGGCCGCCATCGCGGCGGCGGGCGACCCGCACGTGGTCGGCCTCGTGGCCCTGGCGCCGTGGATCCCGCCCTCCGACCCGGTGGACCAGCTCGCGGACCGGACCGTCGTCGTGGTGCACGGCACCGACGACGACCGCACGTCACCCGAGAACTCGGCCCGCTTCGTCGCCCGCATCCGGGGCGTCGCCCGCGACCCCCGCTGGGTGCCCGTCACCGGCGGCGACCACGCCATGCTCCGCCACGCCCGCCGCTGGCACCACCTCACCGCCGACGCCGTGACCGCCATGCTCCCCCGGTGATGCGTCCCTCGACGGGGTCGTAGATTCATCCGATGGCCGACGACCCGTCCCCCTCCTTCGCCGACCGCTACGGCCCGTGGGGGCTCGTGCTCGGCGCCTCCCACGGCATCGGCAACGCGTTCGCCCACGAGCTCGCCGCCCGCGGCGTCTCGGTCGTGATGGCCGCCCGACCCGACGACGGCCTCGATGCCGCGGCCGACGCGGTGCGCGCCGCACACGGCGTCGAGGTGCGCACCGTCGAGGTCGACCTGATCGCCGACGACATGATCGGCCGCCTGGCGCCTGCCACCGCCGACCTCGACATCGGGCTCCTCGCCTGCGTCGCGGGCGGCGTCGACTCCGTGGGCCGCTTCCTCGACCACCCGGCGGAGCGGGCCGAGCGCCTGGTGCGCCTGAACTGCCTGGCCCCGATCCGGGCCTGTCACCACTACGGGAGCCACCTTCGGGCCCGTGGAAGGGGTGGGATCGTCCTGATCTCGTCGCTGGCCGGGGTCTTCGGCACCGACGGCACGGTCGCCTACTCGGCGGCGAAGTCGTTCGACCTCGTGCTCGCACAGGGCCTGTGGGCCGAGCTGCGGCCCCACGGCGTCGACGTGATCGGGCTCGTCCTCGGCAACGTCCGCACGCCCACGCTGCTGGCGAGCGGATTGCGCCACGACCCCGACACGTTCCCCGGGATGGAGCCCGACGAGGTCGCCCGGGTCGGCCTCGACCGCCTCGGTGAGGCGCCGATGTGGGTGGTCGGCGACGACAACCGGATGATCTACGAAACGCTGCGCACGCTGCCGGCGGTCGACGGGATCGACGCGATGAGCGCGGGCGTGCGGGCGCAGTACGGCTGGGACTGACGACCCTCGCGACCCTCGCGACCCTCGCGGTGGCGGTGACACCCCGCCGGGCGCCTCACGCAGGCGTGAAGCCGTCGGTGAAGCCGGTGAGCCCGGTCGGCGCGTGCGGACCGAAGGCGAGCTGCTCGAGCACCCCGACGCCCTCGCGGTCGCCCATGCGCACCTTGCAGAGCGTCTGGATGTGGATCGACGACGGGTCGTCGGGCACGAAGTCGCCGAGCGCGACCGACTCGCCACCCACCTCCAGCTCGCCGTGGTTGGAGCCATGGCTCCAGTGCGGGTGGGTGTAGCCGATCCCCCGCATCCGGAAGGTGAACAGCCGCTCGAACTCGATCGTCGGCATCGCGGTGCCGTCCCGGCGGTTGAGGGTGACCCGGGCCGAGGCCATCTCCCGACGACCCGGCAGCCACTCCACCTCGTACTCGCTCCGAGCCAGGTGCTCGGGCTCGCCCGCGTCGGGCAGCACGGGCACGACGAGCGCCTGCTCGAGCCAGCGCTCCCCGTCGGCCCGCTCGAACAGCGCGAGGTGGGTGCAGCAGTCGTCGAAGTGCAGCGGGGCCCACAGCCAGAAGATCTGCATCGGCGCCGGGTCGAAGTTGGTGGGCGCCTGCTGACCCACCCCGCGCACCCCCCACGACCGGTCACGCGTGGCATATGTGCGCGACGGGTCGACGTCGAGGGTCACGCCGGTCGGCAGGGTGATCGTGCCCTCCCACGTGCCCCACTGGGTGAGTCGCGTGTAGTCCATCATCGGCACGTTGTTGCGCACGATCTGCTGGCGCGGCTCCTCGATGGCCTCGGTGCGGGCCCGGAACGTCACGTCGGCGGTGAGCCCGTGGTCGTTGTCGTCGACCACGTAGCGGAGCGTCCGCAAGGGCTCCACGATCTCGATCCGGAGCGGCCCGACCGTGGTGGCCCGGTCGGCCGGCATGCGTCCCGACGCGAACACGGAGTGCTCGACGCCGTCGTGCACGACCGAGAACGCGCCGTCGACGACCCCCCGGTTCGGGTAGTGCCCCATCGCCCCGCCGAGGAAGAAGCCGCCGTCGCGGTCGTAGCCGTTGAACCAATAGCGGTCGTAGTGGTTGGGGTCGGCCGAGACCGGCTGCGCGATCGGCGCCGGCGTCTGGTGGATCGGGTAGTCGTCGAAGGGAGTCAGCACCGGCGCAGCCTGGCACGGACGGCCCGGCGGGCGCCTGCCGGCGGGTTGCGAACCGGCAAAGGCGCCCCGATGTGCGTCGCCGGGCCGCGTGGGGCAGCATCGGGGGTTCCGAGACCCGACCGGGGAGGCACCCATGGCATCGATCGCCGAGATCGCCGAGGACGTGGCCGGCGTCGTCGTCAACGACGTGCTGGGCGAGGCCGCCGCCGAGCTGAGCGGCCGTTCCGGACGCAAGTGGGCCGTGCTGCTGCTCACGCTGCTGGTGGGCGCCGCCATCGCCGCGTTCGTCGTCAAGACGCTGCGCGACGAGGGCTGACCGCTCCCCGTCGGTCGTCCGGTCGGCGCCCGCCGGCCGCGACGTGCATGCGGTCAGCCGCGCGCGACGCTGATGCGCCGCACCGCCGCGGCGCGCGGGGCCGGGATCAGCCGAGGCGGAGCGTCTCGAGCGGTTCCATGCGGGCGGCCTTCACCGACGGATAGAGCCCCGCCACGGCGGCGACCCCGACCGCGAGGCCGATCCAGATCGGCATCTTGGCGTAGTCGATGACCACGGTCCATCCGGCGATGGCGGACACCAGGTAGACCACGCCGACGCCGAGGAGCGCGCCCACCAGTCCACCGAGCAGCCCGACGAACAGCGCCTCGAGCAGGAACTGGAGGGCGATGAGCGACCGGGTGCTGCCGAGGGCCCGCCGGATGCCGATCTCCGACGACCGCTGGATCACCGAGATCGACATCACGTTGGCGATGCCGAGCCCGCCGACCGCGAGCGCGAGCAAACCCGCGAACAGCGCGGTCTGCTGGAGGGTCTTGTCGGCCCGGGCCGAGGCCTCGAGCGCGTCGCTGGGGATCTTGGTGGTGACCGCCTGCTCGCTGCCGAGGTTGACCGCGGTCGGGAGGGCGTCGCTCGTCTCCTCCGTCGACCCCGGTCGGGCGCGGACGTACATCTTGGTGGGTGCGCCGTCGGTGTCGAAGTCGTGCTTCGCCGCCCACTGGGTGATGAACGCAGCGTTGTCGAGGCTCGGCTCGAGCGGCACCCGGTCGAGCACACCCACGACGCCGTAGTCGATGCCGTTGAGCTGCACGGTGCGGATCTCGCCCGGCAAGACGCCGTACTCGTCGGCGAGCCCGCCACCGAGCACGACCGCCCGGGTCTTGTTGGCCTGGTCGCCCTGCGCGAGCCAGCGGCCGCTGCGCAATGGCACCTCGAGCACATCGGGCAGCTTGTCGTCGGACGCGAGCACCGGCACGGGGAACGTCTGGTAGTAGGCCGCGCCGCCCTCGTTCGGCAGCGTGACGACCCCCTGCACCTCGGCCACCGCGCTGGCCCGGTCGACGGTCTCGATCGCCTTCGCCCGGCGCACCGCGCTCTTGGGGAGGGTCGGGTTCTGCTGGCCGAACGACGATCCCGCCTCTGCGGTGATGAGGTTGGTCCCGAGCTCGGCGAGACGCGCCTTCAGGTCCCCCTTGGCCGACTCGGTGAGACCGACCGCGCCGACCATCGCGGCGACGCCCACGACCGGCCCGAGCATGATCAGCAACGTGCGGACCTTGCGGGCGAGGATGCCCGAGACCGCGATCGAGAGGAGGTCGCGGAACCGGCTCACGTGGTCCCGCTGAACGGCTGGGGCTCCTGGTGGAGGTCCGACACGATCTCGCCGTCGCGCATCGACACCACCCGGTTGGTGGTGGCCGCGATGCGCGGGTCGTGGGTGACGAGGACGACGGCGCGCGCCGCGGTCCCGAGCCCGGCGAAGATCTCCATCACCATCTCGGCGTTGCGGGTGTCGAGTGCGCCGGTGGGCTCGTCGGCGAGGACCAGCAACGGCTGGGTGACGATCGCCCGGGCGATGGCGACCCGCTGTTGCTCCCCACCCGACATCTGCACCGGACGGTGATCGGCCCGGGCCCCGAGGCCCACCTCCTCGAGCGCGGCCATCGCCCGCTCCCGCCGCTCCGACCTCGTCAGCCCGCGGTACAGCAGCGCGGTGTCGACGTTGCCGAACGCCGTGAGGTGCGGGATCAGGTGGAACTGCTGGAAGACGAAGCCGATCGTGTCCCCCCGCAGGCGCGACCGCGCGTCGTCGTCGAGCGCACCGGTGTCGGTGCCGGCCACCCTCACGGTGCCGTCGGTCGGCTTGTCGAGCACGCCGAGCAGCCCGAGCATCGTCGACTTGCCGGACCCCGACGGCCCGATGATCGCCATGTGGTCGCCGGCCTCGATCCGCAGCGACACGTCACGCATCGCGTAGACCTTCACCTGGTCTCCGTAGACGCGCGACACGTGGTCGAGCTCGAGCAGCGGCGGCGCCGCCGCAGCCGTCGTCACCGGTCAGCTCTTCTCTTCCAGCTCGATGACGACCACGTCGTTGACGGCGATCCCCTTCTTGACCTCGATGTACGACCCCTCGGTCAGGCCGGTCTCCACCTCGACCTCGCGCGTCTTGCCCGTCTCCAGGTCGATGAGCCGGATGACGTCGACACCGGAGCCGTTCTGCTTCACCGCGGCGATCGGCACGGTGAGCACACCCTTGCGCTCCTGCACCACGACGTTGACGGTGACCGGCGTGCCGTCGGCGGCACCGAGGTCTCCCTGGACCTGGACCTTGCCCTTGAACGTCTGCTGGCGGGTCTCGGGATCGGTGGTCGGGAAGTCGTCGAGCTCGGTGATGACCCCGGGCGCACTGGACGCGCCGCCCTGGACCTGCACCGTGGCCGTCTGACCGACCTTGAGCTTGGTGCGGTCGGCCGCACTCGCGTTGAGCGTGACGGCGATGTTGGGCTCGGTGATCGTGAAGAGCGGCGTGCCGGCGGGCACGACGTCACCCTCCTTCACGAGCAGCTGACCGAGGCGACCGCCGCCGGTCGTCACGATGATGTCGGTGGGCAGGAAGTACACGTTGGTGTTGAGCGTGAGGATCGGGATCGACACCTGCGTCGACCCGGCGGGCAAGATCACGCTCCCGGTGACCGGCTGGATGTCCTTGCCCTGCTGGGCGGTGCCGGTGACCGTGTACTGGATCGAGATGTCCTTGTACGACGGCTGGTCGGCGACCACGGTGAAGGCCACGCCCCCACCCAACGACACGTTGGCGCCGCCCCCGTAGATGCTGATCTTCGGCTTCGTCTGGTTGACGATCACCGTCGACGCCGCGCTCGGGTTGCCGACCACGTAGGTGGACTGCGGCGCGATCGCCACGACGAGGGTGGTGTCGGGCTGCACCAGGCCGTTGTTGAGCGTCGGCATCGCGACCGTGAGGGAGGTCTGGTTGGCCGGCACCGTCACGATTCCGGGCGGCGGGTTGTAGTCGCTGCCCATGACGGCGTCGCCGCCGTAGGCCAGCGTGAGCTCCAGCGGCTGGGTCAGCGGCCGATCCAGGCTGATGCCGAACTGCGCGGGCGTGCCGGCGTTCACCCGCAGGTTGCTCGCGCCGATCGTGACGACGGGCACGACCGAGCCCGCGCTCCCCTGGATGGTGACGGTGGCCGACCCCGGGCCGCCCGGCGTGTAGCCGGAACCCTGGGCCACGCCAACGATCAGGAAGCGGTCGGGCTTGATGGTGCTCGACGTCTTCGCCTGGACCGTCACCGTTGCCGAGGTCTGCCCCGCGGGGATCACCACGTTGGGCGGGAACGCCACGTAGTCGACGTCGGCCTGCGCGCTGCCGCCGACGCTCAGGTTCACGAGCAGGTCGTCGGTCGGCGCGCTGCTCGCGGCGATCGTGACCACGGTCGACTGGCCCGGCTGGATGGTGGTCGTGCCCGACACGGTGATCGTGGGCGTGACCGACGACTGGACCGTGATCGACGCGACCGACGGGGTGCCGACCGTGTACAGGTTTCCGGGGTCGGCCTGGACCGTCCCGGTGAGGGTCTGGGCCGGCGCCGAGGCGTTGGGCAGGATGAACACCTGGAGCGTCGCCGTGGTGCCGCCCGTCGGGATCGTGACCGTCTGCGTCGCCGCCGCCGGGATGCGGTCGCCGCTCGCGAGCGTCCCGCCGAGTGCGACCGTGACCGTGAGGTCGGCCAGCACCGGGATGTCGGAGACGAGGTTGAAGCTGACGAACGCACCGCGCGCGGTTGACGTGGTCGACGCCCCGATGGAGATCTCCGGCAGTGCCTGGGCGCCGACGCCGGTGCGGGCCGCGGCCTTGCGGGCCGGGGGTGGGCCGATCGTCAGCCCGGCCGATGTCTGCGGGCCGAGCTCGTAGCCCGCCCCCTGCTGGAGCGCGACGTTCACCGTCTGGCTCGTCGAGGGCGTCGACCCCGGGTAGCCACGGGCGGCCTGCCACTGGCTCAGCGCGAACCGAGTCTGCTCGGTGTAGCGGGTGTCCGCCGGACCGGGCTGGAAGCCGTCGGCCGCGAGGATCGTCTTCAGCTGCTGCACGTCGAGGCCCTCGGCGCCGACGTCGAGCTTGCGGAAGAACGGGAAGAGGCCCGGGAACGCGACGGAGGCGCGACCGTCGACCGCGAGGATGCGGTCACCCGGGTTCAGCGGCGCGCCGTCGTCGAGGTACTCGGCGCTGACCACCGACGCCGACGCCGAGGTCGCGGACTGACCGCCGCCCCCACCGCCGAGCCAGCTCACGGTGCGCTGCTCGGCGCGCTCGAGCGTGCCGGGGACGGTGACCTCGTCGGTGAGGTCGCGGACCACCGCCACGTCGGTGATGAGCACCGGCTTGGCGCCGGAGTCGCTGCCGCTCTGGGCCGACGCGACCACGATGCCGCCGACGACGACGAGCGCCACGACGACGCCGATGATGATCCACTTGCGCACGTGTCCCCCAGTGTCCGGGCTAGCGGCCCGATCCGTTCTGCAACTGGCGTCGCGACCGCTCGGCGCACTCCCGCGTGTCGTCGCTCGACAGGATGTCCTTGCCGGGCGGCGCCTGGATCTGGCTGCTGGTGCTCGCGCCGAACGAGAACAGTCGCCCCTTCTCGTCGGGTACCGGCTCGGCGATCTTCCAGCCCCGACCGATCATGCACTTGCGCCACTTCAGGTACGCCTTGTTGCGTTCCTGGATCTCCTCGGGGGTGAGGTTGTCGTTGGCGCTCTGCGCCGCCTGCAGCGCCTGCACGACGTTCGACCGGGCGGCGCACGTCCCGAGCGCGCTCACGTAGTCGCGGTCGTTCGTCGGCGAGTCGGGGTTCGCGGAGTCGGGAGCACCGATGAACTTCACGCCGAGACCGTCGAGGCAGCCCCGGAACTTCGCCACCGCGTCGAAGAGCGCCGTCGTGGGGTCCTCGTCCTCGTCGAGCGGGATCGTCGTCGTGACGCTCGCGCGGCCGCCGGATGCGGAGCCCCCCGTGCCCGCACCCGCGGGCTTCACGACCTTGCCGTCGACCACCTCGTAGCCGGCGGGCAGCTTGATGTCGACCTGCCCGGCAGGGAGCACGGTGGGGTCCTGGTCGCCCCCGCCCCCGCAACCGGCGAGCACCGCGAGGCAGCACAGGGCGACGCAGCCCAGCCCCATCCACCGACCGGCACCCGATCGCCGCACGCGCACTCCGCTCCCCCGGGCGGCCCACGGCTGGGCGCCCCCACTCCGACGGGCAACCTATTGGCGTCGCCCCACCCAAGCAAGGCGGAGGACAGGATCGTCAGGCGCCCGTCAGGACTGCCGATCCGCGGCGGGGCGGTCCGCCGGTTCCACGTCGACCCGGTCGGCCACCTCGGCCATGAACCGCTCGATCGCCTCGGGCGCGTCGCGGCTCGTGACCCAGGGCATCACCACCACCCGCTCCACACCGAGCTCGGCCATCCGGGCGACGTCGGCCGCGGCGGGCGCGGGGTGCAACACGGTGATCCCGAAGGCTCGCGCCGGGTCGAAGGCCTCGTCGCCGTCGGCGAGCAGGGTGACCCGCACGGCCGCCAGCCGGTCGACGAGGCGGGCGACCCCGGCGACGTCACCCGCCACCCCGCCCGACATCCAGCCGTCACCGAAGCGCAGGGCGCGGCGCAGCGCGCCGTCGGAGTCACCACCGAACAGGATCGGCGGGTGCGGCTGCGAGGCCGGTGAGGGCACGAGGTGCACGGGTGGGACGTCGAAGTGCCGGCCGTGGAACCCGGCGCCGGGCTCCGTCCAGAGGCTCCGGAGGGCGACGGCCGCCTCCTCGGTGCGCGAGAAGCGGGTGCGCGGGTCGACACCGAGTGCCGCGAACTCCTCGGTGAGCCACCCCACCCCCACCCCGAGGACGAGTCGGGGACCCACCAGCGCCTCGAGGGTGACCGCGTGGCGTGCGGTCAGGATCGGGTGGCGCAACCCCAGCAGGTAGACGGCCGTCCCGAGCCGGATGCGGGTGGTCGCGACGCCGATGGTCGCGAGCACGGTCCACGGGTCGAACAGCGGCACGGCGGCGCCGTAGGGGAACGCGCCGTCGTCGGTCCCGGGGTACTCGGAGGAGAACTCGACCGGGATCACCACGTGGTCGGGCACGAACACCGACTCGTAGCCGAGCTCCTCGGCCCGCGCCGCGAGGGCCGGCATGCGGTCGGGCCGGACCCCGACGAGGTTCAGGCCCAGCCGCACGCGTCAGACGCCCTGCAGCGGCCTCAGCACCTCGCGACCGAAGCCGTCGATCGACTCGGGGGACGCGAAGTCGCAGAACCAGACGTACACGCGCTCCACCCCCTGCTCGGCGAGCCCGCCGAAGTAGTCGACGATCTCCGGGCCCGTCCCGATGACCGGCGCCGAGGAGCCGAACCGGCGCTGGGCGGTCTCCGTGATCGCCGCGCGCGACGCCTCGTCGGGGACGTAGGCGACCATCTTCTGCACCGACACGCGGGCGTCGCCCACCTGGTCGCGCAGCTCGGGGACCCGGTGCATCTCGCCTACGTGCACGTTCCACCAGTCGGCGTGCTCGCGCACGAGCGCGAGCGTCTTCTTCCCCACGCCCCCGATCACGATCGGGATGTGCCCGAGCGGGACGGGCTGCTGGCGCGCGCCCGTCATGTGGTGGAACTCGCCGTCGTAGTCGAGGGTCTCCCCGGCCCAGAAGGCCTTGAGGACGTCGAGGGTCTCCCGCAGCCGCTCCACCCGATCCCGCGGCGCCGTCGAGCCCACCCCGTAGACCGAGAACTCGGTGGGCACCGATCCCCACCCGATCCCGAGCTCGAAGCGCCCACCGGACGCGTGGTCGATCGACACCGCTTCGCGGGCGAGCGTCGCCGGGTGCCGGAACGCGTCGCACAGCACGAGCGACCCCACCATGAGCGTGGAGGTGTGCGCGGCGATCCACGTGTTGGTGACCATCGCCTCGTACATCGGCTGGTCCTCGGCCATCGGCGGGGCGAGGTGGTCCATCCCGGTCATGCCCACGAACCCGGCGGCCTCGGCTGCCTGCGCCCGCTCGACGATCTGGTCGAACGACAGCCGCATCTGGGGCAGGAACAGGTTGAACTCCATCGGGGACCCTTCTCGGTTCGCAGCCGTCGCCGGTCGGCCCCCGTTGCTAGTCGCAGGGAGATGCACGCGCCACTCGGACCCCGGGCGGCTTCGCCCGCCGACCCCCCGCGCCGGCCGCCGCGGCTGCGCAGCACCCCCACGCCTCGGCTTAGGGTGGGTCCATGCCTCGCTCGCAGACCCAGAAGATCCGCCGTCGGCGCCGCGTCGACGGGCTCGCCGTCGTAGCCGGCGCGATCCGCCTGGCGTCGGGTGTGTCGTTCCTCGTCACGCCCGAGGCTGCCAACCGGCTCTGGGGCGACGAGGAACAGCCCGAGGCGACGACCAGCCTCCTCCTGCGGTCGATGGGCTACCGCGACGCGCTGATCGGCGGGCTGCTCAT
>Ga0194121_10002936_pt1 | contig 26389 bp, 18 predicted proteins | sample TA2MahCa50mmetaG_FD_148609 | JGI IMG/M metagenome (GOLD analysis project Ga0194121, IMG submission 148609) | Freshwater microbial communities from Lake Tanganyika, Tanzania - TA2015020 Mahale Deep Cast 50m | ecosystem: Environmental > Aquatic > Freshwater > Lake | place: Tanzania: Lake...
TGGCTGCTCGGCACCGGCGCGCCGTTGCGGCGCGAGGACAACGGCGCGCCGTTGCGGCGCGAGGACAACGGCGCGCCGTTGCGGCGCGACGCTCGCTGAGCGCGATGCGGCCCGCGCTGGCTTTCCGCGCCCGCGATCAGGCGGGGGCGCGATCCACGCGACGAGCGACGATCGCCACGCGGCGACCCGCGTTGTAGTCGTCGGCGCCGTCCACTCCCGGAGCGGTGTCGAACCTCACGGGCAGGACCTCGGGCTCGAAGAGAAGCTCGCGCAGCGTGAAGAGCAGCGCGTCGAGGTTCGGAACGACCTTCCCGCTCTCGGAGCTGCGCGCATCGATGAACGGCTCGTTCGGGTTGCGCTCGGGAGCTTCGGGTCCGTCCGTGACGCGTGTATCGAGCACGATCGCCTCGCCCGCGAGCTCGGCGCAGCCGGCGAGCACATCGCGGTAGCCGTGGAGGTGATGGAGAATGCCGGCGCACAGCACGATGTCGAACGGTCCGTGCTGCCGCACGCTCCACAGTGCCGAAGGATCCGAGATGTCGCCCTTGACGAAGCGCCACGCGCCCTCGGGAAGGAAGCGGTTCGTGCGCCAGTAGAGGTCGGCCTGGCGCAAGCACAGCTCGCGCGTGTCGAGGCCGGTGACGCGCGTCGCTCCGCGGCGTGCGTACTGCGCGGACCAGAAGCCGCAGTTGCTGCCGACCTCCAGCACGGCGCGCCCCTGGATCTCGATGCGCCGCAACGCGGCTTCGACGAGCAACTGCGCGCGACAACGCATGGCGTTCTCCAGTGTTTCGGGCGGGATCGGGCTGCCGACGCCAGGCGTCACGCGCAGGTTCCCGAGCACCACCGGGTACATCCACGGGTGGAGCGCCTGGATGCGCTCGACCATCTGCCAGTTCACCGTGTCGAGCACCGCGTTGGAGTACAGCTGCGGCCGCTGTGCGCTCGGCAGGCTTTGCAGGATCGCGGTCACGAAGGTGTCGCTCGTGCGCACGACTTTTTCGCCGAGCGCGCCGAACAGCTCCGCGCGCGGGCCGCTGGCAGAGGATTCGAGCGCGATCGCGCAGGTGATCAGGCGCTTGAGCGACGGGTACTGGGCCGGACCGAAGGCGTCGTCGACGAGGAGTACATCGAGCTGGGCGTCGATGCCCAGCACGCGCGCGTGGACCGTGAGCAGCGCCTCGGTCGCCGCTCGGGCGTCGGGGTCGAGCGCGGGGTCGCGGCGCAGGCACAGGCACGAGCCGGTGCGGCCGACTAGGTGGCGCGCGAAGGTGTCGAGCAGGCGCTCGAGCTCCGCGTCATCGCGCCAATCGGGCCAGGCGAACACGAGCGTGTCGGCCGCGGTCGCGATCTCGACCGGCGCTTCCGCTGAGGCCGCGGGCGCGGTCAGCTCCTCCGTGGCGCGCGCGAGTAGCGCGGCGGCGCTCTCGCGGTCGCTGGCCGAGGCGTTGGGGTCTAGGGCGAAGGGCGCTGGGATCTGGGGCTGGGTCGTTTCCATGGCGTTGGCTGGGCCGGTGGGTTGGCAACCGGCGACTGCCATGTTTCGGACGAGAAACGGAAAGACTTGCGTCCCGCGGCGTGGATCCCGGTTCAGGGACAGGCGGCCGACAGTGCGGCCTTCTGGCGCTGTTCCCAGGCCAGTCGGTCGCGCACCGCCTTGCTCTCCGCATGCTCGCCCAGCGCGCTCCGCCAGACTTCGTGCAGTAGATCGCGGCGTTCGAACTCGCCAGCGGCCTCGCAGGCCTGTCCGAGCCGAGTGGCTCCGGCGGCGAGATCGCAGGCGAGCGCCGAGTCACCGTCGGGGTTCCATGGGCGTCCGACCTGAGCGAGTCCGCGCGCGATCCCGATACGGAAGACGAGGTCGCAAAGCGCCACGGCCGCGCGGCGGCCAGTGGGTGTCGCGGCAACGCTGGCAGGAAGGACCTGAGTGTGAGCGAGCAGGACTTCGAGGACCTGCGCGGCACGCTGCAGCATGTCGGGACTCGCGGCGAGCGCGAGCCAGCCGGCGACCTCGGGCGCCTCGGAGTGCTTCTCGGCGAGATGCAGCAGGTTCGGCACGCTGCGCTCGAAGTTGCGCAGCATGTCGGCGGCGGTCGCGGCTTTCAGGTGCAGCCCGCGCGCGCTCGCGAGTTGGACGTTGCGCGCACCGAGCCGCGCGAGCTCGCGCGCGAGGTCGAGCTCTTCCCAGCCCCAGGCGCGGAAGGCCGGATCGAAGCGCAGGCCGCGGCTGGTGAGCAGCTCGCGTCGGAAGGACCAGTTGTCCGTGAACCAGTGTGTCCAGTCGACCTCGCCCTCGAGCTGGGCCATGCGCGCATTGGAGCGCGCGCCCATCCATGTGCCCCAGAAGCCGGGCTCGACGCCCCAGTCGAGTGCGCCGAGCGCGGTGGCGAGCTCGTCGCCGCTGGTGCGGTGGAACTCGAGATGCGCGCGCACGAAGCCCGCGGTGGGGACGATGTCGCTGTCGCAGAAGATCACCACATCGCCGGTGGCGTGATCGAGGCCCGTGTTGAGCGCGGCGCCGCGACCTCCGTTGCGTGCGTGCGTCACGACCTTGAACGACGGCGGCAGGCCGAGGCTCTCGAAGAAGGCTTGCAGCGGCGGCTGCGAGCCATCGTCGACGGCGATCAGCTCGAACTGCGTGTCCTGTGCCTCGCGCGCGAAGCCCTCGAGCACGGGACGCAGCAAGTCGAAGCGGTTGTAGCAGGGAATCACGACCGAGACGGTGCGCGGATTGCGCGCGCGAGCGGCTGCGACCAGGCTCGGTCGCAGCGCGTGCTCGAGCTCGCGTCGGCGTCCTTCGCGGAAGGTGCCGATCCAAGCGTGCGATCCGAGGGCCACATCGCAACGCTCGAGGAAGGTGCGCGCGTCGCCTTCGCTCCCGAGTGCGAGCGCAATCGCTGAACCGAGCAGCCATGCATCGGGCAGCTCGGGACGCAGCGCGGGCTGCAGCTCGCGCAGGGCGACCTGCGCCTTGCCGGAGTCGAGCAGCGTCTCGACGAGCCCGAGGCGCGCCTCCACCTGTTCCGTGTTCGCGGCGAGAGCCGCGCGGAAGGCTCGCTCGGCCTGCGGCCAGTCTCCGGCGAGCAGGCATACGGTGCCAAGGCGCGTTTGGCCGGTGAAGCTGCTCGCGCCGGGCATGCACTCCGCTGCGAAGCGCCGACCGGCGAGCGAGATGCACCCGGTGAGCGAGGCGTGGGCGGACTGCAGGTGCGCGGAGAAGTGCTCGACATCCGCGGCTGCGAGCGCAAGCTGCTCGTGCGCCCAGCCGGTGAGCAAGCCGAGGTTGGGGTGCGGGTCGCTCCACTCGCGCGCCTTGTCGAGCACTTCGAGCGCTCGCACGGGGTTCTTCGCACGCAGGTGCAGGAAGGCGAGCAGCGTCGCAGGCAGGACGACATCGATCGCGGGGCGACCGTGCGCGGCAAGGCGCGCGAGAGCGCTCCACGCGGCTTCCGCCTCGCGGATCGCGTCGGAGACATGGCCGCAGCGCTCGTGCTCGCGCGCGAGATAGGCGCGCACCGTGGGGTTCTCCGGTTCGGCCTGCGCGCGTCGCTCAAGGAGCCGCAGGTTGCGTTCGTTCTTCGCGCGTGCCTCGCGCAGCGACGGGACGGCTCCGTAGTGCACGATGGGGGCCTCGATCTGCACGATGCGGCGGTGCTGGAGCGCCCACGATGTGACCTGTTCGTGGACCATGCCTTCCCACGCGAGGTCGCTCGTGAAGCGCAAGAGGCGCGGGAGCAGCATGGGCTCGCCGCGTCGCGCGCGCCCTGCGAGCACGTCTTCGTGGCTCGCATCGAGCGAGCTCGCATCGTGCAGCGGCAGCAAGCCGCAGTCGAAGTCGTCGCGCTCGAGCGCGCGGCGCAGCACTTTCTTGGCACCCGGACCGAGGCGTTCGTCCGCGTCGAGCACGAGCACGAAGCCGCCCTGCACATGGGGGAGTGCCGCGTTGCGCGCTGCCGCGAAGTCGTCGTTCCAGTGGTGCTCGACGATCCGCGCGCCACGCTCGCGTGCGATCTCGAGCGTGCGATCCGTGCTGCCCGTGTCGACGAGCACGATCTCGTCCGCGATTCCACGCACCGAGTCGAGGCAGCCTCCGAGCAGCGCTTCCTCGTTGCGCGCGATGATGCACAGCGTCAGCCGCTTCATGGAGTCAGGCCTTCGCCGCGCCGACGGCAAGCGTCGCGGGCAGCGCGGACTCGGGTTGCTCGCCGCCGCCGAGCGGCATATACAAGCGCGCACGCTCGACGCCAGCGCGCAGGGCGGGCTCGATCGCCTTGTAGTCGCCGTAGGGCACATCCGCGCGCCCGGCCCACTTGTGCGCGAAGCGCGACCAGTTGCGCGCGAGGAGCTCGTCGTGGCGCGCGCTCTTCTCCGCGTTTTCGTAGTGCTCGTGGAGCACGAAAACATCGAGAGCCACGCGGTTGCGGAAGCCAGCGAGTGCCGCGCGCAGCGTGAAGTCGTCGTCTTCGAAGCCCCACGGCGAGAAGGCAGCGTCGAAGCCGCCGATCGCGTCGAGCAACTCGCGACGGAAGAGCAGGCAGAACGATGTCAGGATGTTCTGCTGTCGGGCGCGGCGATGGTTCGCCTCGGCCCACTTCTCGGCGTGCAGCGCGAGCGAACTCGTGTCGGTCGCGCCCTCGAAGGGCACCTGCTGGCCGTGCGCGGCGCGGTTGGAGACGGGACCGACGCAGCCCGACTTCGCGTCCGCCTGCGCGTGCGTGAGCAGGCGATGCAGCCAGCCGGGACTGACCATGGCGTCGTTGTCCATCACGACGAGCCAGCGTCCGCGCGCGAGCGCGAGGCCCTGGTTGCGGGCGAGGGGCGCGCCACGGTTGTCCGCATTGCGCACGAGGTGCACATCCGGCTGCTCGGCGAGCCACTCGGCGCTGCCGTCGCTCGAGCCGTTGTCGACGAAGACGAGCTCGGTCGGGTGGCGCGGGTCGGCGGCCGCGCGCAGGGCCTCGACGCAGCGCCTCGTGCGAGCGAGCGCGTTGTAGGAGACCGCGACGATCGAGACGAGCTCGCCCGTCACGGGTCCGCGGTCGAGCACGCCGAACGGGTCGTGTCCTTCGCACTCCAGTAGCAGGCCGCGCCAATAGCACAGCGTTCCCATCCGCCTCACGAGCTGGCACACCTGCCGCAGCAATTCCTGCGGAAGCGTCCGGCCAAAGTGGTCCGTGTCGAGCGCGGCGAGCTTGGCCTGCACCTTGTGGAAGGTCGCGTGGTGGGCCTCGATGTTCTGCTGCGTGGAAGCGAGGAAACCGGCGAGCTGGCCGTTTTCGCGCAGGTGCAGCAGCATCGGGTCCCGGTGCTTGGCGTGCATGCGCGCCATGTTGACGCCGAGTCGCACCATGCGCCGGAAGTAGCCCGCCGCCTCGAGCACATGGTCGTGCTCGCACACGAGCGTGCCGTCGTGGAGCACGCGCCAGCCTTGCTTCTCGAGTCGGTAGCCGAGCTCGACATCCTCGACGATGGCCTCGCGGAAGTTCGCGCTGTCGAACGGGTTGTCGCGCAGGACTTGCGTCGGAAGGCCGAGGTTGCAAGTCCAGAAGAAGCTCCAACCGAGGTGCGCTCCGCTCTTCAGGCGCGGGAAGTCGAACAAGAGGTCGGAGTTCGCGAGCACCTGCACGAACGGACTCTTCGAGGCCTCGGCGGTGAAGCGGAATGTGCCGAGCACCGCGACCTGCGGGCCGACGGTGCGCGAGCGGGCGAGGTGGCGCTCGAGCAGATCGTTCGCAGGCACGGCGTCGTCGTTCAGGATCACGGTCCAACTCGCGTTGCAGTGCGCCACGCCGGCGTTGCGCGCGGCTCCCGGACCGCCGTTGTCCTGCCGCAGCAGCGTCAGCGCGAAGGGATAGTCGGCCGCGTTGAGCGCAATCGGTTCGAGCGAACCGTCGTCGACGACGATCACCTCGAAGCGCGCCGGATCGAGCGTCTGGTCGCACAGGCGCGTGAGCAGTCGCGCGATGGTCGCTGTTCGGCCGTAAGTGGGGATCAGCACGGAGAGCTCGGATTGCGCCATGGAAGAGGTGCTCCTCTTCGCACCCCTTCGACCTCGCCCGAGGCGTTCTGGACGGCCGCAACAGCGCACCGCGCGGGTTTCCCAGAACCGAAACGTGACAGTGAGTTGCGCCGCTTGGGGGCGAGAGTTCGATGGCGCACTCGCGATCACCCACCGAAGTCGCGGCTCTCGAGCACGCCACGGCGCCGGACGAGAGCGCCCCCAAAGACCGCCTGCGCGAAGACCGTGCGCGGCACGAGCCAGCGCGAGTGGCTCCCCGGGTAGGGCTCGAACCTACAACAACCCGGTTAACAGCCGGGTGCTCTACCATTGAGCTACCGGGGAACGCGAAGGGCGGCCAGAGTAGCAGCGTTGGGCCGAAGGTCAAGCGCTGCGGCGGGCCGGGGTCGGCGCGGGGATTGAGCGGGAATCAAGGAACCAACTCGTCGAGGTCCGCGGGCGAGAGGGGCGCGGGGGCGCGGGGCAGGGCGCGCAGGTCGAAGCCCCGGAGCAAGTCGGCCGCGGTGGGGCGCGGGCCGCGCTCGAGTCCGGCGGAACGGGCGACCCAGGCCAGCACGGTGCGCGGGTCGACACCGCGCTCGCGCAGCTGGGAGAGCCCGATGTCGCCGCGGCGCTTGGAGAGCCGCGCGCCGTGCTCGTCGGTGACGAGCGGCAGGTGCCAGTAGCGCGGCGTGCTGTGGTGGAGCGCGCGCTGCAGCAGGATCTGACGGGCGGCGCTCGGGAGCAGGTCGTCGCCGCGCACCACATCGGTCACGCCGTCGAGCGCGTCGTCGACCACCACGGCGAGCTGGTAGGCGATGGCATTGTCGCGGCGTCGCACGAGGAAGTCGCCGACCTCCGCCGCGACATCGAAGGCGCACTCGCCGCGCAGCTCGTCGCGCACGGCGAGCGGGCCTGGTTCGACCGCGAGCCGCAGCCCGCTCTCTCGGCCGGTGCTCGCACGCGCCGCGTCGGGGCTGGCGAAGCGGCCCCGGCATGTGCCGGGGTAGCGCTGCTCGCCATCGTCGGCATGGGGCGCGGAGAGCACGGCGATCTCGGCGCGCGTGCAGGTGCAGGCGTAGGCGCGCGCGCTCGAGAGCAGGTCCTTGCAGGCGCGTTCGTAGGGCTCGAGCGAGTGCGACTGCACGCGCGGCTCGCCGTCCCAGTCGAGCCCGAGCCACGCGATGTCGCGCACGCAGGCGTCGACGAGCTGCGGCTTGCAGCGCTCGCGGTCGAGGTCCTCGACGCGCAGCACCACGCGGCCGCCGCGCGAGCGCGCGTGCAGCCACGCGAGCGCGAATGAGCGCGCGTGGCCCAAATGCAGGAGCCCCGTCGGGCTCGGCGCAAGCCGGGTCACGACGGGGCTCGTTCGATCGCTCGCCTGCGGCCCCATGGGAGCGCGCAGGGTAGCAGCCGCGACTAGTAGCGGTAGTGGCCCGGCTTGAACGGGCCGTTCTTGTCGACGCCGATGTACTTGGCCTGGTCGGGCGAGAGCTCGGTCAGCTTCGCGCCGAGGTTGGCGAGGTGCAGGCGCGCGACCTTCTCGTCGAGGTGCTTGGGCAGCGTGTAGACCGCGCGGTCGTACTTCTTCGAGTTCTGGAACAGCTCGATCTGCGCGAGCACCTGGTTCGAGAAGCTGTTCGACATCACGAAGCTCGGGTGGCCGGTGGCGCAGCCCAGATTCAGCAGGCGACCTTCCGCGAGGATGATCACCCCGTGGCCGTCGCCGAACACCCAGCGGTCGACCTGCGGCTTGATGTTGACGCGCTTGACGCCCTTGGTGCGCGCGAGGCCCATCATGTCGATCTCGTTGTCGAAGTGGCCGATGTTGCCGACGATGGCGTTGTTCTTCATCTTCGCCATGTGCTCGACGGTGATGACATTCTTGTTGCCCGTCGCGGTGATGAAGATGTCGGCCTGCGACACCACATCTTCGACGCGCGCGACCTGGAAGCCGTCCATGCAGGCCTGCAGGGCGCAGATCGGGTCGATCTCGGTGACGACGACGCGCGCCGCCTGACTTGCGAGCGACTTCGCCGAGCCCTTGCCCACGTCGCCGTAGCCGCACACGACCGCCAGCTTGCCCGAGAGCATCACATCGGTGGCGCGCATGATGCCGTCGACGAGGCTGTGGCGGCAGCCGTAGAGGTTGTCGAACTTCGACTTGGTGACCGAGTCGTTGACATTGAAGGCCGGGAAGAGCAGCTCGCCCTTTGCCTGCATGTCGTACAGACGGTGCACGCCGGTGGTCGTCTCTTCGCTGACGCCCTTGACCTGCTTGCCGATCTCGGTCCAGCGGCTCGGGAACGAGGCGACCGAGCGCTTGAGGCACTTCAGGAGCTCGGCCCAGTCCTCTTGGTCGTCCTTCTTCGGAGTCGGGACCTTGCCGTCCTTCTCGTACTGCGTGCCGAGGTGGACCATCATGGTGGCGTCGCCGCCGTCGTCGAGCAGCATGTTCGGGCCCTTGCCGTCCGGCCACAGCAGCGCCTGCTCGGTGCACCACCAGTACTCCTCGAGCGTCTCGCCCTTCCAGGCGAACACGCTCACGCCCTTGGGGCGCGCGACGCTGCCCTTGGGGCCGACGGCGACCGCCGCGGCCGCGTGGTCCTGCGTGGAGAAGATGTTGCAGGAACACCAGCGCACAGCTGCACCGAGCTGGACGAGCGTCTCGATCAGCACGGCGGTCTGGATAGTCATGTGCAGCGAGCCCGAGATGCGCGCTCCCGCGAGCGGCTTCTTGCCGGCGTACTCAAGGCGCAGCGCCATCAGTCCGGGCATCTCGACTTGTGCGAGCTCGATTTCCTTGCGCCCGAAGTCGGCGAGCGCGAGGTCCTTGACCTTGAAGTCCTGAGCAGTGGCGGTGGAGGCGGCCATGGTGGAAGCGATGTCCTAGAAGGGTTGGTGCGGAAGTCAGTTCGAACGGCAATCCCCGGGCGCGCAGGCGCGCACGAGGTAGAGCGGGAGGGTCGGCTGGGAGTGGGCCTCGGCAGCGCGGCGGCGCGGAGTGTAGTGGTCGTCGACGGGCTCGACCGCGATCTCCTGGAAGCCCGCGCGGCGCAGCGCGGTGACGATCGACGCGGGCTCGAGGCCGAGGTGCAGGTCGCCGAGCTCCTCGCGCATCCAGTCCTCGGAGTGCGGCTCGAGCTCGAGCACGACGAGCGGCGCGCGCGGCTTGAGCACGCGGCGCATCTCGCGCAGCGCCGGCGCGAGCTCGGGCAGGTGGTGCAGCACCATCCCGGCCACCACGCCGTCGACTTCGCCCGCGGCGAGCGGCAGGGCGTCGAGCTCCCCGCGGCGCAGCTCGACTTGCGCGTCGGGGCACTCCTTGGCGAGGCGCTTGCGGGCCTGCGCGAGCATGGCGCGGGAGCGATCGACGCAGATCACCTTGGAGACCAGGCCCGCGAGGCCGCGCGCGAGGTAGCCCGTGCCGCAGCCCAAGTCCGCGATCGCGAGGCCGCGCGGCAGGAGGCAGGCCGCGGCGCGCTGGCGCGCCTGACCGGTCTGGAAGTCGACGCCGATCTTGTCCCAGTCGGCCGCGAGGTGCTCGAACAGCTCCGCGGCGCCGCGCTCGCGCTCGCCGAGCACGCGCTCGAGGCGCAGCAGGTCGCGGCGGTGCTCGGGACTCTCGTCGAGGCGGCTCTTGAGCGCCGCCCAGACGCCGCGCACGGGCTCGCCGCCGAAGTCGGGCGCCACGCGCACGAAGATGCTCGTGCCCGCGCGCCGCTCCGACAGCAGGCCCGCCTCGCGCAGCAGCCGCAGGTGGTTGGAGACGCGCGACTGGGACATGCCGAGCGCGCGCGAGAGCTCGCCCACGGCGAGCTCGCTGCCGTCGCACAGGGCGAGCATGCGCAGCCGAGTGGGGTCGGCGAGCGTCTTGAGCAGTCCGGTCAGGTCCGCGGCGGCGAGCACGGAATAACACTACTTCATGACCTTATGATATTCAATCCGGCAGCGCGCCAGCCCCGCAACGGCCGCCGCCCCGCCGCGCGCCCCCGGGAGGGGCGCGCGCGGCGGGGCGGCGGGACCAAGGCGCGCAGAGCGGCCAAATCGGCCGCGCGGCGGGCTCAGCCGAGGCTGGCCATGGCCACCGAGAGGATCTCGACCTCCTGCGTGCCGCCGGGCAGCTCGATCGTGGCGGTCTGTCCGGCGGTCTTGCCGAGCATGCCGCGCGCGAGCGGAGCCTTGTAGCTGATGGTCGAGTCGTCCTTGGCGTCCCAAGGCCCGAGGATCGTCACCGTGTGGATGCTGCCGGTGCGCATGTCGCGGTATGTGACGGTCGTGCCGGGGCACGCGGTGTGGTCGGGGATGTTGGCGTTCTCCAGGAGCGCCGCCATGCGCAGCTCCTTGTCCATCTCGGAGGCTGCGCTGGTGAGCTGGCGCTGTTCCTCGATGGCCTGTTCCCACTCGGCGTTCTCCGAGAGGTCGCCGTAGGAGGCCGCCTTGGCGATGGTCTCGGCGTTGGCGGGGATCTTCTTGTCCTTGAGCTCGTTGAGCTCGGCCTCGCGCCTGTGCAGGCCCGCGCGCGTGGTCCAGATCTTCTCCTCCATCCAGAACGGCAGCTGCTCCGAGCGGAACACATCGCCGCCCATGTCGAGCACGATGTCGGTGACGACGCTGTCGATGCGGTCGTCGACGCCGCGCTGCAGCATGGCGCGCACCGAGCGCAGGGCCGGAATGTCCGCGCCCTTGAGCATCGTGCCCACCAGCGTGGGCTCGCCGCCGAGCAGCAGCTCCGTGAGCTTTTGCTGGGCGCGCGCCATGACCGAGTCACCGACGCGCTCTTCCTGCAGGTAGACCGAAAGCTCGATCAGCGCCATGGCGCGCTGGACCGAGGTGGGGAACTCACCCTTGAGCTTGCCCGTCTCGGCGAGGCGCGCGAGCTCGGTGAGCACGAACGGCGACAGGCGCGGGCGCGCGAGCAGGCGCATGTACCACGCGGCGAGCTCCTTGTCCTTCTTCTGCTTGCGCAGCTCGTCGATGAGCGGCTTGGCCATGCCCGGAGCGGCGTGGGCGAGGTGCGCGAGGGCCTCCCCGACCCAGCGCTCGCCGTAGACCTCGGCGAGCAGCGACACCGAGCGCTCCTGCTCGCGCGAGCCCGGCATCTTCTGCAGGAAGGCCCACAGCGCGGGCGGGACGCGCGGGTCGGCGGGCGCCGCCTTGTCGGCGGCGGCCTTGAGACGCTCGATCAGCGGCGCGGGCGTCGCGGCCGGGGTGCCGTCGGCCTTGGGATGCTCGCGCAGCATCATCCAGGCCGCGAGGCGCTGGTCGAGCGGTGCGGGCACCTTCTCGTCGTTGGCGAGCTCCTCGATGGTCTGCAGCGCTGCGTTGCGGATCTCCGGCGCGAGCTTCTCGCCGCCGATCAGGTCGCGCACGCGCGAGAGCGCGTCCTTCAGGGTGCGCGCCTGCTTGAGCTGGCGGCGCATGGCCTCGATCGGGTCCATGGCGCGGCGCAGGAGCTCGACCTCGCACTTCGCGACGTTGCCCGAGACGCGGTACATGGTGTCGTTCTCGGCCGCCAGGCGCGTCTTCTTCCACCAGTTGGACCACTTGGCGCCGTCGACGCCGATCTGGGCTAGCGCGTTGCGGATGGTCATGTTGCCGGCCTTGCCGCCGTAGCGCAGCAGCACGGCCTTCAGGATCTCGAGCGGCTCCTCCTTGAGGCGCTTCTCGAGGCCCTTGGGATCGAGCACGCGCTGGGCGCGCAGGTCGGTCGCGGGCAGACGCTCGAAGATCTCGACCGCCGTGCGCAGCGGGAAGCGGTCCTTCTTGCCGGACGCGAAGTGGACGGTGATCTCCATGGTCGCGTTGGAGACTTCCTTGACCTCGCCGACACCCCAGCCCGAGGCGTGGAACACGACCACGCCCGGCTTGTAGGAGCGCATATCGTCGAAGTAGAGCCACGCCTTGCGCAGATCGAGCGCCTCGCGCTTCAAGCCCGCCATGTCGCGGAACGCGGCCCACCACGGCTCCGAGCCGAAGGCGGCCTCCGTGAGCTTGAGCAGCGGCTCGCCGAGTTCGCCCGGGGGCCCGCCGGCGCGCAGCGTGGCACCCACGATCGCGACGGCGTCCGCGGCGCGACCGCCCTCGGCGAGGGACTCGGCGTGGATGCGCAGGGTCGGCAGGCAGCGCGAGATGCGGCGCTTGGAGCCGATCACCTCGATCGCGGCGCACAGTTCCTCGATCGGGCCCTTGGAGGCGATCAGAGCGGTCCAGGCGTCATCGAACGCTTGCCAGTTCTCTTCGGTCGCGAGGATCGCAAGGCTCATGGGTGGGCTCCTGCAGGAAGGTGCGGTCGTGGGCGGGAAGGCGTACGGCGCAGCCGCCAGGACATTCTGGACGAGTTCGCCGCCGACGATGGCGCCCTCGCCGCGCCGGAGGCGGTGACGAGGGCGCCACGGATGCTGGAGCATAAGAAAGCGCGGGGCGCTTTGCACGGGGCAAGCGGCGGGCTCCCGCCGGGGCTGCGGCCCGAGCTTCAGTCGAGGGCGAGGAGCGCGCCCTTCAGGTAGCGCGAGCGCGCGAAGTCGGGCCGCTGCGGGTGGTCTGGGCCCGCGCCCATGGCTCCGAGCAGCCGCAGGTCGCGTCCGGCGCGGCGGGCGGCCTGGAACAGCATCCCCACGAACTGGTTTTCCTGCAGCAGGCCCGAGCAGGAGAAGCTCGCAACCAGCGCGCCCGGCCGGGCGACACCGAACGCGAGGGCGTTGAGGTCGAGGTACTTCTGCAGCCCGGAGTCGAAGGCCGTGCGCGAGCCGATCAGCTTGTGCGGGTCGACGATCACGAGGCCCGGGCGCCCGGTCTCGCCGGTCAGGGTGCGCAGGTAGGGGAAGGCGTCGCAGTGGATGAAGTCGACCGCGAGCCGGTTGAGCCGGGCTGCGTCCTTGGCGCGCGCGAGCACCACCTCGTCGATGTCGACGCCGCGCACGGTGCGCGCGCCGTGGCGTGCGGCCTGCAGCGCGAAACCGCCCGCGTTGCAGCAGATGTCGAGCACATCGCGACCCTCCGCGAGCTTCGCCACCGTCAGGCGATTCTCGCGCTGGTCGCAGAACCAGCCGGTCTTGTGGCCCGCGCCCGGCCGCACTTCGTAGCGCAGCCCGTGCTCCTCGATCACCGTCTCGTCGCTCGCCTCGAGCGCGGCGTCGAGCTCGCGCCGCGGATAGTTCTCCGCGTCGATGGCGCCCGGCGGGATGCGATGCACGACGCGGCAGCCCGGGTAGAGCTGCTCGAGCGCCCACTGCACGTCCTCGCGCAACATCCAGAAGCCGAGCGCGTGGTGCTCGCACACGAGGATGTCGTTCATGCGGTCGACGATCAGGCCCGGCAGGTCGTCGCCCTCGGCGTGGGCCACGCGGTAGACATTGGTGACATCCGGCAGCTTGAGCACGCGGCGGCGCAGGGTGTCGGCGTCCTTGAGGCGGCGCAGCAGGAACTCGCGCGGTCGGTCGAGGTCGGTCTTGCGGCCGCGGGAGAGCCAGCGCAGGCGGATGTCCGAGGCGGCGTTGAACAGCGCGTGGCCGAGGAAGCGGCCGCTCTCGTCCTCGACTTCCACGAGCGAGCCGTCGTCGATCGGCTCCTGCGGCAGGGCCACATGGCGCCCGTAGACCCACGGCCCGCTCGAGAGCTCGTCCGTCGCCAGCCGCACGACTCCGCGCCGACCCTTGTCCACACCCTTGGAATTCATGGGCGAAGAGCCTACGGGGCGCCTCCGGCGCGGTCGAGCCGCAGCCCTTCCCCGCGGCCCGCGCAGTTGCGAACATCGCGCCGATGCTGACCGCCCTGCTCCTCCTCGATCTGGTCGCCCTCGTCGGCGGCAAGGTGCACACGCTCGTCCCTGGCGCCGCTCCGCTCGAGGCCACGATCCTCGTCGACGGCGATCGCATCCGCGCCGTCGGCGCCGGCGTGGCGATCCCGGCGGACGCGCGGCAGGTCGACGCGCGCGGGCTGCACATCGTGCCCGGCTTGATCGACGGCTTTGGCTACCACGATCCCGAGCACGACGCGTTGTATGTCGCGGCGGGCGTGACCACGCTGCGCGACCACGGCAACGAGCTCGGCCGCATCTTCGGCTCGCGCGACCGAGCCGAGCGCGATCGCGTGCAGGGGCCGTTGCTCTCGATCGCGGGTGGCGTGCTCGATGGCAAGCCTCCCTCGACCGCGGCGGCAGTGGTGGTGACGAGCGAAGTCGAGGCCAAGGAGGCCGTGCACCACCTGTGGGAGGAGAAGATCGATTTCGTCGCGGTTCACGGCGGAATCGGCGAGGAAGCGTGGCGCGGCGCGTGCGCGATGGCGGCCGAGAAGGGGCTCGCCGTGTGGGGGCCGCTGCGGCCCAAGCAGGCGCTCGCCGACGCGCTCGCCGGAGGCCAGAAGGGCTTCGTGTTCCTCGACGCGCTGCTGCCCGCGGGGCGCACATGGTCGGAGGTCGAGCTCGCGGAGCTCGAGCCGGGGCTGCGCGCGCTGCAGGCGAGCGGCGCGGCGCTCGTTCCGGCGCTGCGCGGCTACGCGCGCCTCGTCGACGACGAGGGCGAGAGCGCGCCCGAGCTCGCGCAGGTCGGACCGCAGTACGAGTCGGTGTGGCTCGCGGACTTGCTCGGTCGGCGCAACTCGTGGAGCGCGGAGCTGCGCGCCGCGGCGAATGTCGCGATCGGCAAGCAGCGCTCCGCGTTGCTGCTCGCGCAGCGCACGGGCCTGCGGCTCGTACCGGGCAGCGGTGCTCCGCACCCGTGGCTCGCTCCGGGCTCCGGGCTCGTGCGCGAGCTGCTCGAGTGGCAGGCGGCGGGCATCCCCGCCGCGGCGTGCCTCGACGCGGTCACGCGCGGCGCCGCGTCGACGCTGGGCCTGGGCGATCGCGGCTCGATCGAGCCCGGGAAGCTCGCGGACCTCGTGCTCGTGCGCGGCGATCCTTCCGCGGACATCGGCGCGCTCGCTCAGGTCGATGCGGTCCTGCTGCGCGGCGCGCTGCTCTCGCGCGCGGACCTCGACCTGCGCCTGCAGGCTCTCGCGGCCGCGAACGCCAAGCGCAAGGCGCAGGCCAGCGCGCCGATCGCCGTCGAGTCGCCCAAGGTGCCCGAGGGCGAGCTCCTGCTCACCTGTCGCTACGAGACGGTCGCGGCCACGGGGCGCGTGGCGGCGGAGCGTATCGCGGTCGTGCGCGAGCTCGACGGCGTGATCACGCTGTGCGGTCGCCGTCGCATCCTGCCGACCGGCGGCGGCAGCGGCACGGAAGTGGAAGCGCGTCAGCGCATCGCGAAGGGCGCGCTCGACAGCTTCGAAGTCAAGGTGCGCAACACGGGTCACGAGCTCGTCGTGCGCGCCCAAAAAGTCGCCGGACAGTGGCGTGTCGAGCGACGGCTCGATGGCGCGTTCATCGACATCCAAAATGCGCGCGAGTCCATCGGCGCGATCGACTGCGACAGCGTCACGACCTACCTCGCGATCGCCGCGACGCGCGGCCCCGGTCCCTTCCCCGTGGTGCGCTTCGACGAGGGGCTGCAGCTCGAGGTCGTGCGCTGGGAACTCGCGCTCGACGAGGACGGCGACCATGCGCTCAAGACCCCGACGGGCCTGAAGTTCGCGGGTTTCATGGAGAACGGCGCGGCGAAGGCGATCTTCGAGCAGGTCGGACAGGCGCAGGTGCAGACCACGCTGCAGGAGTTCGATCTGCACGGATCGACTGGGCTGCCGTTGCCGGCGGACAAGCTCGAGAAGATGAAGCGCGCGGCACTGGCTGCACCGAAGGATGGAAGCAAGTAGCGCGCCGCAGCCGGGCCTGCGCTCGGAGGTCAATCGCGCTGTGCCGCTCGCGCGGCCGGGCGAGTTCGCGCCCTTGGCGGTGGGGCCGCTGCGCGTGTGGCCGCCGGTGGTGCTCGCGCCGATGGCGGGCGTGACCAACTATCCGTTCCGCACCTTGTGTCGGCGCTTCGGCGCAGGCTTGTATGTGAGCGAGATGATCACGGCGCGCGGCTACTTGAACGGCAACCGGCGCACGGTGCTGCTCGCGAGCTCGCGCGAGGACGAGTCGCCGCGCTCGGTGCAGGTCTACTCGTCGGATCCCAAGGATGCGGGTGAGATGGTCGCGCGGCTCGTCGACGACGGCGTGCACCATGTCGACATCAACTTCGGCTGCCCCGTGCGCAAGGTGACGAGCCACGGCGGAGGCGCCGCGATCCCGCTCAAGCCGCGGCTCGTGGCGGCGCTCGCGCGAGCGATGGTGACGCATGCGCGCGGCGTGCCGGTCACGATCAAGATGCGCAAGGGCGTCGACGACTCGCTGCTCACCTACCGCGAGGCGGGGCGCGTCGCGCAGGAGGAGGGCGTCTGTGCCGTCGGTCTGCATGCGCGCACGGCAGCGCAGCTCTATTCCGGCGAGGCGGACTGGAGCGCGATCGGCGACTTGAAGTCGCGGCTCTCGATCCCGGTGCTCGGCAACGGTGACATCTGGGAGGCCTTCGACGCGCTGCGCATGATGCGCGCGACGGGCTGCGACGGCGTGATCGTCGGCCGCGGCTGCCTCGGTCGTCCGTGGCTGTTTCGCGAGCTCGCGCAGGCCTTCGACGGCCGCGAGCCCGAGCGGGCGCCGAACCTGGGCGAGGTGCGCGCGATCCTGCTCGAGCACGCCCGCGCGCTGGTCGAGTTCTTCGGCGAAGTGCCGGCCATGCAGCAGGTGCGCAAGTGGTGCGCGTGGTACACGAAGGGCTTTCGCAACTCGAGTCACCTGCGCGAGCGCCTGCAGCGCGTCTCGAGCATGGCCGAGCTCGAGGCGGGGCTCGATGGCATCGACGCAGCGGAGCCGTTTCCGCCCAGCGCTCTGCGCGCCCATCGCGGCAAGAGCGGTCGCAGCCAGAAGGTCTCGCTGCCGCTGCGCTACCTCGACGACCTCGAGGACGCGACGCCGCCCTGCGAGCTCTTTGACGCGGCCGCGGCCGAGGCGCTCGAGGGCGGCTAGTCCTTCTTCGGCTGCGGCGGCGCCGGGCGTTCCTTGCGCTCGAAAGCGCCGCGCTGCTCGAGCAGGCGCCCGAGCAGCGCTCGCACGGCGCGCGCGTCGGCCGCGAGCGTCGCTTGGCGTAGCTGCGCGGCGGCGAGCAGCTTGGGATCGCCGCTCGTGCGCGTGGAGCACTCGACTAAGAACTCGCTCCAGCGCTCCGGGTCGGGCAGGCGCTTGGCGACCTCGGAGGGCGTCGAGGCGCACGACTCCCACAGGCCGTGGAAGCGCTCGATCGAGGTGGGGTACGAGCCCGGAAGCTTTGGGGCGCTCTCGAGGAAAGTGGCCGCGATGGCGCTGCGCAGGCCGCGGTGGCGCTGGGCCGAGCGGAACAGCGTGCCGACCGTGGCGTAGAGCTCGTTGTGTTCACGGTCCGGCACGGGCGCGATCCAGCGGTCGCGGATTCCCAGCAGCGTGTGCACGACACCGAGGATGTCGACATCCGGCATCTCCATCTCTTCGCCCGAGGCCCACGCGTCGTAGAGCGTGATGCCCGGATAGACATTGCCGGAGCGATCGGTGTAGGCGTGGTCGAAGGCGTCGAGGGCCGCGCGCTGCGAGCCGTCGTCGAGCGCGCGCTCGACGAGCGCGAGCGCGAGATCGTGGCCGGGCGCGAAGCCGGCGAGCGCGTTGTCGAACACGCGCTGCGCGTCGGGCGCGACTGCGCTGCGCACGATCTCGCCTTGTCCCCAGTCGTAGCGGTAGCTCGCGGAGAGCGGCGACTGCGGCACGCGGCGCAGGATGCGCTCGCGCGTCTTGCGGGCGCTGGCTGCGTCCGGCGCGAGCCGCTTGCGTGCGATCGGCTGGCCGGGGGCATGCTCCGTGGGATCGAAGTACGGCGTCTCGCGCTCGAGCGGCAGCAGTCCGGGATCGCGCTCGTCGAGCGTGCGCGCGTAGCGCACGAGCCGCAGCTGGAATGTGTCGAGCCACTCGAGCTCGGCGCTCAGTTCCTCGATGCAGTCGGCCTGCTCCGCGGGCGTGAGAAATCCGAACGCCCGGCGTGCGTCGGCGTCGCTGCGCTCGAGCTGCGCTTCGCCCTGCGACGGTGAACCTGAGAACGCGAGGCCGGGCACGGGGACGAACGCGAGCAGCAGCGCGGAGAGCATGGCCTCATTGTGGCGTGCGCGCGGGCGAAAACGAGGAAGGGCGACCCTCGAATTGTCGAAGGTCGCCCGGGGAACACCAATCCACAATTGAAGCGAGTGTCGTTGCTCTCCGTCCCGCCCCTCCCGCGCAGACGCTCGCGACGACCCTTCTCGGGGGTTTCCGTCGCTCGCGTCCACAGGGCGAGCCGGACTGCTCAGACAAGGGAACCGTAACCGCTCGCGCGGCGGCGAGTCGTCCGAAGTGCGGTTTTGAGGCCGCGATTCGCGCGAACCTAGGCTTCGAGCGAAGTTTCTTCCGCGTCGCCGCCGCGCGGCGTTCCCGGGCGAGAACCGCGACGACGGCCGCGTCGGCGCTTGTGCTTGCGTTCGACCTCGAGTGCCTCCGGCGGTGCCGCGCGCGCCTCGGCGGCTCGCTCGAGCCACGCTTCGTACACATCCCAGCCCTGTCCCCACGCGCTGCAGCGCAGGCGGAAGAGCTCGAGTGCCTCGGGGAAGTCCTGATCGCGTGCGAAGAGCAGGGGGCTGAAGCGCTTGGTCGGGGTCTGCGTGAAGTTGCGCTGGAGCGCGATGGCGCGCGCCGCCTTGTAGCCGTCGCGCTTGGCGAGGCGGTACTCGACGGCGAAGGGCTCGATGCGCCGGCCGACGAGCTCGAGCAGCTCGCGACCGCCGATGTCGCCCGCGTGCGTGCGCGGGTCGATCGCCGCGTCGCGCTCGATCATGCGCAGGAACAGCGCCGCGATGCAGGTGGCGGTCGCGGGCACATGCTTTTCGTGCACATAGGAGTCGAGCGCTTCGAGCAGGCGCCAGACCGAGTCGGCGCGGTCGTGCGCCTGCGGATCTGCGCTGTCGTGGGAACCGACATGAAGGTCGAGCTGCGGCAGCATCACGCGCAGCACGCCGCACTTGCGCATCATGCGCAGTGCTCCGAGCGCCGTCCCCGAGCGGAGCAGGCGCAGGATCTCCTCCATCACGCGCGGCTTCGCCGAGCGCGCGAGATCGTCCGCGTGCTCGACCATCGCGTCCCAAGTCGCTTCGTCGATGCGGAAGCCAAGCCGCGTGGCAAACTTGATCGCGCGCAGGATGCGCACCGGATCTTCGGCCATGCGCACATAAGGATCGCCGATCGTGCGCAGCACGCCCGCCTCGAGGTCTTCGAGCCCGCCGATGTAGTCGAGGATTTCGCGCCGGTACGGATCGAGGAACAGCGCGTTGATCGTGAAGTCGCGGCGCTGCGCGTCCTCCTGAGCGGTGCCCCAGTTGTTGTCCTCGACGATCAGGAGGTCGTCGCCCTCGCCCTCGCCGCGCTCGGGCGCGCGGCGGAAGGTGGCGGTCTCGATCACCTGCTCGCCGTAGCGCACATGCACGAGCTTGAAGCGTCGGCCGATGATGCGGCCGTTGAAGAACAGGCTCTTCACGCCGCGCGGCGTGGCCGATGTCGCGACATCGTAGTCCTTCGGGCGACGACCGAGCAGGAGGTCGCGCACGCAGCCGCCGACGAGATAGGCCTCGTTGCCCTCGCGCTGGAGCCGACTCACCACGCGCAGCGCATTCTGGTCGAAGGCGCTGTGGGGGATGTCGGTGGGGACGATGCGGGGGCTGCGAGGCGCGCGTGCGCGCTCTTCCGCGGGATCGGGCATGGCGTGGAGGGGTCCGGTGCGGTTGCGGGCCGCACACTCTACTCCCAGCACACTCTACTGCACGGCGCGCTCGCGCGCGCTGCGCCAAGGCTGCTGCGCTGTTGCCTCGCTCCCCGTTGGCCTCTAACCTGATCGCTCTCGCGCAGGCCAGTAGCTCCTAACGGTTAGAGCGACTGATTCCAAATCAGTAGGTTCGGGGTTCGAATCCCTGCTGGCCTGCCACCCTGCCTCGCACCCAGCCATGAGCCTCTTCGAACACGGGAAGCGACCTGCCGACGCGGGCGAAGGAGCACAGGGCGGTCCGCAGGAAGGCGCCGTGGATCCCGCGCCGAGCGGGGATGAGGCGCCGGAGGGCGGCGCGGCACGCAGCGCCGACGATCCCGATGGGGTCGCGGTCCATGCCAACACTCCGGTTCCCAGCGAGGACGAACTGCGCGCGGCGCTCGCGTGGGCGTTTGCCGGCGAGGAGATCGAGGCGGCGGTGCTCGGGCGTTTTGCGCAGCACGCGCGGCTGGTGCTGGCGGGCAACCAGCGCCTCAACCTGACGGCGATCGTCGAGCCGCGCGAGGTCGCCGCCAAGCACTACCTCGACTCGTGGCGCACGACGCGGCTCCTGCCGCTCGGCGGCCGCTCGCTGCTCGACCTCGGCACCGGCGGCGGCTTTCCCGGCCTGCCCGTCGCGCTCGCGGAGCCGCAGGCGCGCGTGGTGGCGCTCGACTCGCGGGCCAAGCGCGTCGAGTTCGTGAAGGAGACGATCCGCGCGCTGGGCCTGGGCAATGCCAGCGCCGTCGCCGAGCGCGCCGAGGACCACCTCGCGCGCCACAAATACGACATCGTGCTCGTGCGCGCCGTGAGCTCCGTGCGCGAGAATGTGCGGCTCTTGCGCAAGGTGCGGCATTCGCACAAGGACCTCGTGATGCTGAAGGGCCCGTCGTGGTCGCGCGAGGCGCGCGCGGCGGAGCGCGAGGCCGAGCGGCTCGGCTTTCGGCTCGACACCGTGTGGGAACACAAGCTGCCCGGCGAGATGGGGGATCGCGCGTTCCTCGTCTATCGCGCGCCGGGTGCGCAGGGGCTCTAGGCGCTCGGGGCGATGCCGATCTGGCTGCTGGTGACCTTGGGCGTGCTCGCGCTGCTCGCGCTGGCGCTGGTCGTCGCGGCGATCCTCGCCTACCCGCGCGACAACTCGTTCTGACGCGCGGGCCCGCGTGCCGCGCGAGCGGCCGAGCTCGATTGGGCGCGTCAGCGGCCGAGGTCGATGTCGAGCCAGCGCAGCAGCTGGGCCGCGGCGAACCCGAGCCCGAGCACGATGGCAGCCATGAGCGCGCTCCACTTGGCGTAGGCCCTGAGCGAAGTGTCCTGCACGGGGCGCGGGGGCGCGGCCGGCTCCGAGGGCTTCGGCGCACGCTCGTCGGGCTTCACGCTGGGTCGCGATGCGAGGGGTGGCATGTCTTCGTCGCTGCCTTGGGGGACCTGAGTCGCTGGGGCAAGGCGTCCCCGGAACCGCTCGCAGGTCGAGCCCCGCTCGTGCTCGCAAGCACCCTGCGCGGAGCGCGCGACCTCGCAGGATCTGCGAGGTGGAGCTGGTGCCCGGGACGGGAGTCGAACCCGTATGCCCGTTTAAAGGCGCTAGGACCTGAACCTAGTGCGTCTGCCAATTCCGCCACCCGGGCAGGGTGAAGGGCCGCAGAAGGTACGGAGCGCGGCGAGCGGAGTCAACCCTCGCGACGCTGCGATCCGCCTCCAGCAAGGCTTGGAACCGCGCCTTGGGGGTATGCTCGAGCGCGCGGCGATGGCGGATGACAAAGACAAGCTCGAGCGGCGGTTGCTGGCTGAGAATCGGCGCGCGCGGCACGACTTCGAGCTGCTCGAGACGCTCGAGTGTGGCATCGAACTGCGCGGGACGGAGGTCAAGAGCCTGCGGCAGGGGCATGCGTCGATCGCGGAGAGCTTCGCGCTCCTGCGCTCGGGCGAGCTGTGGCTCGTCAACGCGCACATCCCCGAGTACTCCCACGGCAACATCCAAAACCACCTGCCGTCGCGCGACCGGCGCCTGCTCGCCCACAAGCGCGAGCTGCGGCGCTGGGACGAGGCCGTGCGCGACAAGGGCATCACGATCGTGCCGCTCGCGCTGTATTTTCTGGGCTCGCGCGTGAAGCTGCAGGTGGCGCTCGCACGCGGTCGCAAGCAGCACGACAAGCGCGAGCGCGAGCGCGAGAAGAGCGACCGGCGCGAGATGGACCGCGCGCTCTCGCGCAAGCGCGAGGCGCACTGAGCGTTCGGGGCGTCGCGGGGCCCCGGAGGCGGCCGGGGCGGCCGGGGGGCTTGGGGGCGCGCGCAAGCCGTGCTAGCATCTCGTCAGGCTTGGGGGCGCACCGGTCTCGACCGGTTTGCGTGCGCTTCAGGTCGCGTGTCGGGGATCTCGAGTCATCCCGTAAAATCCTCTCGGGAACGGCATAACCTGCCAACGATTACGCTTTCGCTGCCTAAGAACTAGGCCAGCCGTCCCCCGCGGAACGCCTGCGACCGCGGACGGACGACACCAGCAGGCTGGCCGGGTCGGCTCACCGTCGAGCACGCCCCGGCGAGACACACCGACGGCGGTCCCCCGGAAGCCTGCCCATGGGCGTCCAGAGGACGGCACAAACCACGGGCTACACACGTAGACGCCGGTCGCGGATGGATTCCGGGACGCGGGTTCGACTCCCGCCGCCTCCACCACCTCTCCCGCCGCCCGTGCGGCCGAGCACTCCCGCGAGCGGCTCGGCGCGCGCGGGCGGTGTCGTTTGCACCCAGCCTTGTTTTTGCGCACCCGCGCGGCCCTTGGTGCTTGCCGGCTCGCGCGCCGCTTTCCAATCTGTGGCCCGCGCGACGTGCGGAACGCCGCGCCAAGGAGCAAGGCCAGCGCGTGTCCGTCGACCTCGACCAACTGTGCGTCAACACCCTGCGGACCCTGTCGGTGGACGCCATCCAGCGCGCCAACTCGGGGCACCCAGGACTCCCGCTCGGCGCCGCGCCCATGGCCTACGCGCTGTGGCAGCGCCACCTCGTCCATGATCCTGCCGCGCCGCGCTGGGCCGACCGCGATCGCTTCGTGCTGAGCGCGGGGCATGGCAGCGCGCTGCTCTACTCGCTGCTGCACATCTACGGCTACGACATCTCGCTCGAGGATCTCAAGAGCTTCCGGCAGTGGCACAGCCGCACCCCGGGGCATCCGGAGAACTTCGCCACGGCCGGCGTCGAGGCCACCACGGGCCCGCTCGGACAGGGCGCGGCGAACTCGGTCGGCATGGCGCTCGCGGAGCGCGCGCTCGCGGCGCGCTTCAACCAGCCGGGTCACGCGATCGTCGATCACCACACCTACGCGCTGCTCGGCGACGGCTGCATGATGGAAGGCGTCGTCTACGAGGCGGCTTCGCTAGCGGGGCAGCTGCGACTCGCGAAGCTGACATGGCTGTACGACGCCAACGACATCTCGCTCGACGGGCCGACATCGCTCAGCTTCGAGGTCGAGAATGTCGCCGCACGCTTCGAGGCGCAGGGCTGGCATGTGCAGCAGGTCGCCGACGGCAATCGCGACTTCGCGGCGCTCGATTCCGCTCTCGCGGCGGCGCGCGCGGAGACGGGGCGGCCTTCGCTCGTGATCGTCAAGACCACCATTGGCTACGGCAGTCCGGCGAAGCAGGGCACGAGCGAAGCCCACGGGTCGCCGCTCGGTGAGAACGAAGTCGCGAAGGTGAAGAGTGCCTTCGGCTTCGATCCCGCGCAGACATTCGTCGTGCCGGATGCGGCGCGCGCTCGCGCCCGCGAGGCAGCGGCGCGCGGAGCTGCGGCGCACGCCGACTGGCGCCGGCGCTTCGAGGCCTATCGCGCGGCGCACCCCGCGCTCGCCGCCGAGTTCGAGCGCCGCATGCAGGGCGAATTGCCGGCGGATTTCGCGGCGCGCTGCGAGCGCGAGCTGCCGCAGTGGGAGCCGGGGGCGGGGCTGGCGACGCGCGATGCGGGCGGCAAGGTGCTCGCGGCGCTCGCGGGCATCGTGCCCGAGCTGCTCGGCGGCGACGCGGACCTCTCGTGCTCGACGAAGACCTCGATCGTCGGTGGAAAGTCGTTTTCCGCGAGCGAACCGAGCGGGCGCAATGTGCACTATGGCGTGCGCGAGCACGCCATGGGCTCGATCGCCAACGGTGTGTGCTACCACGGCGGCCTGCGACCGTTCGTGTCGACATTCTTCGTGTTCAGCGACTACATGCGGCCGGCGGTGCGGCTCGCGGCGCTGTGCGGCCTGCCGGCGATCTATGTGTGGACGCACGACTCGGTGGCGGTGGGCGAGGACGGTCCGACGCACCAGCCCATCGAGCACCTCGCGGCGCTGCGCGCCATGCCGCGGCTGCGCGTGGTGCGGCCGTGCGACGCGAACGAGACGGCGCAGGCTTGGCGGCTCGCGCTACAGAGCGACGATGCGCCGGTGGCGCTCGTGCTCTCGCGTCAGAAGCTGCCGGTCCTGCCGGGCACGCGCGAGAGGGCGCGCGAGGGCATGGCGCGCGGCGCGTATGTGCTCGCGGGCGACGGCGGTGCGCCGCAGGTGATCCTGATCGCGACGGGCAGCGAGGTCGCGCTCGCGTTCGAGGCGCACCGGCGGCTCGAGGAGGAGGGCGTGCGCTCGCGCGTCGTGTCGATGCCCTGCATGTCGACCTTCGCGGCGCAGGATGCGAGCTACCGCGACGCCGTGCTGCCGCCCCTCTGCCGCGCGCGCGTCGCGCTCGAGGCCGGCGTGGCCATGGGCTGGGATCGCATCGTCGGGGAGCGCGGTCGCGTGCTCTCGATCGAGCGCTACGGCGCCTCGGCGAGCGGCGAGCGAGTCCTGGCGGAATACGGCTTCACGCTCGAGAATGTGCTCTCGCTCTCGCGCGCGGTGCTCGCGTGAGGAGTTCGCGATGAATGTTCGATACTGCCTCGCGCGCGTCGCCAGCGCGCTCTCGCTGGCGGCGTTCGCGAGCTGTGCGTCGCTCGGCGCCAGCGTCGACAACTTGGAGGCGCTGCATCCCTCCGACGGGCGGCACGCCTACCTCGGCACGATCCATGGGCACTTTTCGTGGACCATGCGGAATGCGGGCGCGGTGTTGCTCGGCCGCTTCGGCAAGGCCGTGCAGACGGTGTCTGCCGCACCGATCGAAGATCCGGTCCAACTGTGCGTCGACGAGCTCAACAAGCTCGCCAGTCTCGATGGGACCCACCTGCCGACGGGCTCGACTCAGGTCGAGTGGTTCGCGCGCACCGCGGCCTACGATCCGTGGTGTCTCTCGCGCGAGACCGCGATCGCCGAGCTCGCGCGCGCAGGCGCCCGACTCGCCCTGCCGGAGCGCGCGCCGGACCTGAAGCTGGCGAGCGTGTCGGAGGCGGAAGCGAACGCGGCGCTCGCGGCGCTGGTCGCGGCCGCCAAGTCGGCCTTCGAGCAGCAAGGCGACGAGCATCGCGCGGCATTCGTGCACGAGTGCCAGCGCATGGCAGCACTCCCGCTCGACTTTGCCTCGGGCCTGCGCGTCCTGCGCGGTGTCAATGTGCTCCTGCGCGCGGCCTCGCGCCGCGACTCGCGCGTCGCTCCGCTGCAGCCGCTCGCCGTGGCGCTGCAGCGGCGCGTGCTGCTGCAAGCGATCGATCTGGCGCTGATGGACGGCGTGCCAGAGTTCGTCGTCGTCGGTTCGGATCCGGGCTGGCCGAACGAGCGCGTGCAGGCGGCTGCCGTGCGCGCCGCGGTCGCGCTCGGCGGACGCGCGAAGCTGGGCGAGATCCTCGCTCGCAATCCGTTCGCCGGTTTCGGAGGCGAGCGGCTCGTCGCCGCGCTCGAGTGCGTCGCGCAGCTGGGCTTGCCCGAGGCTCCCCCGGGGGAGCACGGGCAGGCGCAGCGCGCTCTGTGGGCCGAGACGATCTACGCGACCGCGATCGAGCATCCGGACGGACGCGTGCGCCTCGCCGCGATGGGGGCGCTCGGCACGATGTCGGGCCGCGGACTCGTCACGCTGCAGGAAGTCGAGTGGCAGCGCTGGTGGCAGACCGAAGGTGCGGCCGCGTTCCGTGCTCCAGCGGGCGGCGAAGGAAGCAGCGGGTCGTGAGCGAGGTTCCGGAACACAAGCCGCGGCGGCGCTGGCTGGGCCCGCTCAAGATCGTGCTGGCGCTGGCGATCGTCGCGTTGATCGCGCGCAATGTGCCGTGGGGCGACGAGCTGCGCTACAAGGCCGCGGATGGCGAGCGCAGCTTCGCGGGCCGCATCGAGGGCGACTGGAAGGCCGAGCGCGTGCAGTTCGTGTTCGACGAGCCGCAGGAACGCGCGACCTTGCCGGGGGCGTGGAACGCGAGCGCGGACGCGGCGCGGGTCGCGCGCGTCGAGATCGCGCGCAGCGCGGAGACGTCGTGGCAGCCGGGGCTGCCGCGCGTGTTCCTCGAAGTCGATCCGCGCGGGCTGTGGCTCGCGCTCGCTCTGGCGGCGCTCGGCATCCTCGCGACCAGCCTGCGCTGGTGGCGGCTGCTGTGCGCCGCGGGTTGTCCCACGAGTTTCTTCGAGGCGTTTCGCCTCACATACATCGGCTTTTTCTTCAACATCGTCGTGCCCGGGCTGACCGGCGGAGACGTGGTGAAGGCGGTGATGGTCGCGCGGCGGCACCCTGAGCGCAAAGCGGCG
>Ga0194121_10002939_pt1 | contig 26374 bp, 26 predicted proteins | sample TA2MahCa50mmetaG_FD_148609 | JGI IMG/M metagenome (GOLD analysis project Ga0194121, IMG submission 148609) | Freshwater microbial communities from Lake Tanganyika, Tanzania - TA2015020 Mahale Deep Cast 50m | ecosystem: Environmental > Aquatic > Freshwater > Lake | place: Tanzania: Lake...
ACTCCTCCACGCCCCACGCCGGCTGCCATAAGGAGACAATAGGACTGATGACTACCGCGTCCCACTCGGCCTCGCAACTGATGCAACTGAGCCAATCCGAATCGCTCAGCATGCTCGATCAGCATGACGGTCGCATTGGGCACATCGATGCCGACCTCCACTACCGTGGTCGCGACGAGGACCTGGACAACTCCAGCCTTGAAATCGATCATCATCGACTCCTTCTCTGCGGCCTTCATACGCCCATGCAACACGCCAACATGAAACTCTGCCAGCTCTCCCTGCTGCAGTTGTTCTGCCCCCTGAATCGCCGCCTGAAGATCTGACTTTTCCGATTCCTCGATCAACGGATAGATCACATAGGTCTGCCGCCCACTGCGCAATTCATCGCGAAGGATCTGATAGGCTCGCCGCCGTTGCGCCTCGGCAAAAAGAAACGTTCGCACCGGTTTTCGCCCAGGTGGCAATTCGTCGATAACCGACATGTCCAGATCGCCGTACACTGTCATTGCCAAAGTTCGTGGAATCGGCGTGGCGGTCAACACCAGCATATCCGGCTGGTATCCCTTGTCGATCAGGGTCTTCCGCTGCAACACGCCGAACTTGTGCTGCTCATCGACCACAGCCAATCCCAAGTTTTTGAACGCCACGCCTTTTTGAATCAATGTATGTGTCCCGATGGCCACCTGAATCTCACCGGTCGCCAACTGGGATATCTGCGTTTTCTTGGCTGACGCCTTTTCTCCGCTCCGCACCAACGCTGCCTTCAGCCCCAAGCGCTCAAATATGCCGGATAGGTTTCGATAGTGCTGCTCTGCGAGAATTTCCGTCGGCGCCATCAACGCCGCCTGATAGCCAGACCCGCAGGTCATAACAATGGCATGGAGAGCGACGACGGTTTTCCCGGATCCCACATCGCCTTGGACAAGCCGATTCATAGGCTTGGGCGACAGCATGTCGCGGAGGATTTCCCGAATTACCTGATCCTGCGAGGCTGTGAGACGGAACGACAGCAACCGCCCCAATTTTTCTAAAAGAGAGGTCCGTGGATTATACTGCAGTTTTTTGGACTCGCTCTGAACAGACCGTTGCCTAGTCGCCAGCGCCATCTGGAGCAAAAACAGCTCTTCGAACGCCAACCGCCGATGCGCCGGAGTCTTGCCTTGCTCCAACAGCCGGCCATCGGTTCCGGTCTTAGGGAAGTGCACCTCCTGCAGCGCTTCACGAATCGGAATCAGCCGCTGACGAGCCCGAATCGCTACCGGTAGCTGGTCATGCAACTCCCTCGCATGGGCATGCAACAAGCTTTTCTGCAGCACCCGCATTTGGCGAGACGTCCATCCTTTTGTTTCATGATAGATCGGGACGATCCGCCCCACATGCAGCGTCGATTCTGCATCTTCTCCAATCACTTCATACTGCATCACGTCCATTCGTGGCACCATCCAGCCCTGACGTCCGGTAATCACACGCCCGCTCATCATCACATTCTTTCCAATGCTGAGCACCTCTTCCAAATAGGGTTGGTTAAAGAAGATGACCTGCATCCGGCCGGTCTGATCTTCTACACCGACGTCGAGCACGCGGAGACGCCGATTCTTTGCACGTTTGGCTTCACATTTTCTGACGATCCCGCAAATGGAGGCGGACATACCGGGGACAAGATTGCCGATGGGGGTCATCACCGAACGGTCTTCATATCGCCACGGCACGGTCCATAGCACGTCCTCGACCGTCTCTACGTTCAATCGTCTCAACAACGTGGTGCGCGCAGGCCCGACCCCCTTTGCAAAACGGATGGGCATATTCCAGAGACCGTTCCGCTCTGGCTCTTTCGAACGAGGTCCGTGGGCGGCCGGTTCACGTTCCTCAACCGCTGACGCCGCCAACTCAGGGGCAGCGCTGCGGAGCGACGTGACGATAAGCGCAGCAGCCTGCAACCGGCGCCGCTGTTCAGACAACGATAGCGTCTGCTGAAAATCAATAAACATATTCCGCAATGAAACGAGGTGAGCTTCAATGGTTTTGGGATAGACCTGATTCGCCAATGCAATGAGAACTTGCCTAGAGACGAAGACGCCGAGATTCTTGACCGTGCCCAGATGTGCGCATTCGTCCCGCATCGCAAACTCGATCGGACGCGCGAGACGATCCAACCACAGGTGAAACGGGATTACGGCGTCCGACTCTAAGGGAGTTTCCATATCACACTGGATCGTAACACAGTGTCCCCCCCCCCTCAATGATGGTCCGCCTGTTTTGGTGGATCGCTTGGTCCGCCTAGTCTCGGATGCTATGCTTTTTGGAGAATAATTCCATGTATCGACGTAATATTACACATACCCTCGTCCCGATGGGATCGGTGTTAGGCCTACTCATCTGCTGCTCAAGTCATCCATTCCAACGATTTCTGCCCCCCCCCAAGAAAGGGCTGCACAGGGGAACTCGATGTCCTTGCGGGAATGATTCCTCCGATCTATAGTCTCTCTATGAAGTATACGGCACTACTCACCCTGTTGGTCGGAATCATGGCCGTTGGGTTCGGATCTCTGACTACGAGACCGGAGTTGACCACGGCACCAACGCAACCTTGGTGGATCAGCTTTCTGGTTCTCGTTCCACTCTGCTTGGCAGTACTGATTTGGTGGGGATATTGGTGGGCTACGATGGCCTGCGTGATGTATGGGACCGTCGGACTGGCTCTTGATCTAGCAACAAATATACAGATTCTGACAAACGATTCAGAAATAGGGCCGTACTTCCTGAGCAATCTGATCAGTGGCTGTTTGAACTTCCTCTTGATCTTGTTCGGCGGGCGTTCATTTTTGGACGCGACTCGGACGCCAACGCCACAAGAATCCCATTCTCCCAATCCTCCGTCGACTTTTTGATGTGCAGCGACTTCACCTGACTAAACCCAGCGTCACTGAGCCATCGTTTCACCTCCGCTGCTGAATAGGTATCGCCCCTCTTTGTAAACAGCAGCATGGACACAGCAAAGAGGCTCGCATCTGCCGGAAACAATCCTTCACGATCATGCAGAAACGCGTCTTGGATAATCAGTCGTCCGCCTGGAGCCAAGGCTGCCAAGGCACGTCGGAAGATCACCTGATTATCCTCCGGTGAATAGATGTGCAACACGTTGGAATACCAAATCACGTCGTACGTACCAGGAATTGGCTCCTTTGTAAAATCAAGGGGTAGATAGGATAGTCTTCGTCCTGACTTATGAGTGGCAGCAACCTCCCTTGCTACGTCCAAAGCCGCATCACGGTCGCAGACGGTTGCCCGCAATTGTGGATTATGGGCGAGAAAGGCCAGCGCGTATGTTCCAGGGCCTCCCCCAAGATCCAATAAGGTCCCCGCTCCACCCAGTTTCACCTGTGCGGTGATCGCAGGTGCGATCTCGAGCGTCCGGTGGTGCATGGCCCAGGTGAACTGCCGCCGCCAATCCAGGCTGTCCGGCACGTCATGATCAATCGGCAACCCGGTTCGTATAGATTCCCGCAACCGGCACCAATCTCCCCAATGACTCTTGAGCAAGTCTACATAGCCGCCGCGGTAGGCCGCATGATTGGCATTAAGCGCCGTCGCCCCCAGCTGACTGTTTTTGTAGTTCGCCCCTTTCTTGATCAGAAGTCCGGCCATAGCCAGATTTCGGCAAAGAATGGCCAATCCCCGTTCGCTGACCCTAAGTTCCTTGGCCAGACTGGAAATTGTCCAGGTCCTGTTTCCGACCACAGTACACAGGTCCAGTTCAAGCGTAGCTAGCAATACCACCGGCAAGCGATAAGCCGAAACTGCATCACGGAACTCATTGAACGTCGTGATCGGCCGACTCATCCCGTGCCGCCAATCTGTCGGCAAGACCACCGAATAAGATCCTCTACTTTGGCGGAATTCTGGAGATCGACGGCTCGCGTAAACTTCACCGCGACAAACTCGTCATTGATCTCAGTCTCCTCTGTGAATCCAGATTGCGCGAGTAGGAGGCGAAACTTCGATGCCACCGGTTGGAGAAAATACTTCGCCTGCTTGGCGACTTCGTCGGTTCCCAGATCTTCCGGTGTCCCATCTGACATCAAGGCCATCACTTCATCCATTGCCAGCCCATACTGACAGATTACCGCACCATCCGGTTTGACCTCCAAAAGCCAGCCATCCGACCCCAGATCCATGATCAATGGACCACCGAACTCCAATTCATAGAATTGGGGGAAGGCCTGCATCAACGAGGATCGAAGTTGTTGCCAGTCTGGTGGCACCAATTCAGTCATACAGAGACCTTTAGCATCGGTTGCCCACAATGATGGGCTGCGAGACGTTCGCGCAAGACCGCCACGCGTCGGATATTTTCATCAAGCTTGGGCAATCGGTATTTGCGATCCATCTCAACCACGAGGTCGAGGAGATCCACAGCCTCTGGTATCCGATTGGTCTCTTCGAAACATTGGGCTAGCACATACCGTACCCCGCCCGCGCGGAGCTCGTCACCGGACCGTTCGGCAATTGACAGGCTGGTCTGGCAGCAGGCAATCGCATCATCGTATCGTTGTTGCATCAGGAACGTGCGACCGATCATACGCCAAACGTCCGACAGGCCGCCCTGATTGCTCAGACGTTGCATCAGTCCCAATGACCGCTCATAAAATCGGATCGCCTCGTCAAACTGGCTGGTCTCGCGCGCCACCAGGCCAAGGTCCGACAACAACACGGCCTCAGCCGCCTCATCACGTGTTTTCCTGATAAGGTCAAGCGCTTCAAGATAATAGGCGCGTGCCCAATCCCATTCACCGGCGTCGGCCCGCAGATTGCCTAAATTTGCCAGCGTCGTGCCGATGCCCCGCTCATCTCCGAGAATCTTCTGTAATTCCAAGACCTCTTGATAATGGGCCTGTGCCACGTCACGCCGTCCACTCACCGCGCAGATATTGCCGAGATTGCCGAGCGTCGCTGCCAACGCTCGACGGTCTTTGGTCAGTCGATCACACTCCAATGCTTTGGCATAACAGGCATAGGCGTCGGTATAGTGTCCGCGAGAAAAGAAATCGTTGCCTTGGCGATTCAATTCTTCAGACGATCCGTTACGCAACGTCATGTCACTCCATCCAGTAACCGCGCAACCGTCGGCTTGCCACCGGTGAGAATTGACATGCCATCCCCGACGAGAAGACTGTCAAACTCGTACTTCAGAAGCCGGCGGAGGCCCTCCTTAGCCTTCGCCGTATCGACGTACTTGTCAGCGGGAAGCAGGCTGACGCTTCCAGTCGGTTTGCCGATCAACGCATCTCCGACAATCAGTATACCCTTCCCTTGCCCTTGACTTTGCTGAATGAACAATGCCGACTCGCCTGGTGATTTTTGATCGTTCAACTGAACCACCCAGATGCCGCCCGGTAGTAGTTCCCCGTCGGTGTAGGTGCGTGTTGGTTTCAGATTTATCTGTGGCGCGTCCGGCTTCGGAACGTATAGCTGGCACGCAAACTCTACCTGGTAAGCCGTCGACTCCCGAGCATGGTCCCGATTCGTTACAATGATGTAATCAACCGGCCCGTTTCGCCGAATGAGGAACTTCGCCTCGGCTGTCATCGGAGGAGGGTCTATCAGAATTGTGTGCCCACCAATCGTGAGAAACAGTCCGTTGAAGTCCAGCTGCTTTTCCTCTGAAAACCATGACCACTGCCAGATGCCAGGAAGTAGTTGTTTCATGGGAGAACCGATAGCTGAGGGCTGATAGCTGCGAATGCGACCTTCATTAGAGGACAGCTACCGCATCCTTCACCACCTTGATAATCCTGGCAAGAATTCCGGCCTCGTGAGGCAAATCGATGATGTCATCTTCCGACACCGTGATGAACTTTCGGTTTTGCCCTTTGGTCAGCGAAATCAGGAACAGGCTGTTCGACGGCATGACCGGAATCACGACCTGGACCGTCCTGTCCACTCCCTTCACGACTTCTGCGAATTTCTTTTTCCCTTTCTCAAGGTCATCCATCCTAGCTCTCTCCTATTCCCATCCCAGTCTATAACACTGGCGCCCCCTCTGAACGACACGCACCGCCCAGCGACAAGCAGCCATCGCTTGATACCATTTCCTTGAGCATTACGTATCGACAGATACTGCATCCTAGCACGGGGATTTTTGCGCGGGCAACCGCGGGAGACGGAGCGAATCTGGCTGAGAGTCAGCCGTCACGCTGGTTGAGCATATCTTTACGGTACCGCTTGGAGCGGGCTTTGAATCCAATGAACTCCACGCCGAATTGATCCTTCTCCTTCCAGCGAATGATGGTAAGCGCGACAACAATCTGTTCACGGGCCCCAGAGAGTTTGGCTTGCAGGCGGAGATGCGTACCAACGTCGTATCAGACATCAGTCTCGATCTGACCACTGCCAATGGCAAAATCCGTCAACACGCCTTTTCCCGTCCCTTATCACCGGAAAACGAGACGCGATAAATTACTGGCACCCTGGATTTTGATCTTGGTTTCATGTTCCCAATATCCCTGGATCAACTGGCCGGTCCGAACAAGCCCAATTGCAGTTCTTCAGCACGAGTAAATGGAATGGGATAGTGCTCCGTAAAGCATGCGTTGCAGTATTGCTCGGGGGACCTTGGAACCACTTTAAGCATCCCTTCGAGGCTGAGGTAGGCCAAACTATCCGCTGTGATGTACTTGCGGATTTCTTCGGTCGAATGGTTAGAGGCGATGAGTTCTTTCTTAGTCGGTGTATCGATGCCATAAAAACAGGGGGAGACAATCGGTGGAGAACTGATCCGCATGTGGACTTCCTTAGCCCCAGCCTGGCGAATCATCTTAACGATCTTCCGGCTGGTAGTGCCGCGGACCAGGGAGTCGTCCACCACGACAACGCGCTTTCCGGACAAGATTTCAGAAACGGCGTTCAGCTTCACCTTGACCCCGAAATGGCGAATTGACTGTTCCGGTTCAATGAATGTCCGCCCGACATAGTGATTCCGGATCAGCCCCGTCTCGAACCGGATCCCGCCGCCTTCCGCATAGCCCAACGCCGCAGGCACGCCAGAATCCGGGACCGGAATGACGATATCTGCTGGCACCAAAGACTCTTGGGCCAATTGCCGTCCGAGCGCTTTGCGTGTCGCATACACGGCATTCGCGCCGAAGATCCGGCTATCTGGCCTGGCAAAATAGACATATTCGAAGACGCACATTGCTTGGTTCATTTGGGGAAACGGCCGGTGACTGTCCAACCCCTGTTCGCTGATCACAACCAGCTCACCCGGTTCGATTTCGCGAACGTATTCTGCATCTAGCAAATCGAAGGCACAGGTCTCCGACGCGACAATCCAGCTATTACGCACCCGTCCAAGACAGAGCGGCCGCAACCCGTAGGGGTCACGCGCGGCAATGAGGCCGTTGTCGGTCAAGAGCACGATGGAAAACGCACCGCGCACTTGAGTGAGAGCATCCATCACTCGTGCGAGAAACGATCCGGCTTTCGAATGTGCGATCAGATGGATGATGACTTCGCTGTCTGAAGTGGATTGGAAGATGGCGCCGTACGCCTCGAGCTCATTACGGAGTACCTGAGCATTAATGAGATTGCCGTTGTGCGCTAGGGCCAGATTGCCGAGCGCGAAATTCACGGTCAGCGGTTGCACATTTTTCAGATCGTTGCCGCCAGCCGTGGAATACCGGTTATGGCCGATGGCCATGTGCCCGGGGAGTTTTTTCAGCGACGCCTCATGATAAATGTCGGCGACAAGGCCCATGCCCTTTTGCACGAAGAACTGATTTCCATCTCCCGATACGATACCGGAGGCTTCCTGGCCACGATGTTGCAACGCGTAGAGCCCTAGATAGGCGAGATTAGCAGCCTCTTCATGGCCGAAAACCCCGACGACCGCACACTCTTCATGAAACTTGTCCGGCCCCTCAAGGGAACGGTGGAAAGCAATCGGTGACACGACCGGAAGCTCCCTCTTGATTCGAAACTGATCCATCGATGATCGTCTCACATTATGCCTGATGCAGTGTGCGTTCGATCGAGAACGCCCATCGGTCGTAGAGCATCGCCACCGGCACATCGATCACTTTCACTGCCGACTGCTCACCTTCCAGCGAGATAACCAGCCGATTGCCCGTAACAGATCCAATCACCGCGACAGGCACACCGACGCGCCTCGCACTATCAAGAATCGCCTGCCGGTGGACCAGTTTAGCCGAAAGCACCACCCGAGATTGGCTTTCGCCGAACAGTACCGCGTCTTTTCGGAGCCGGCCCAGCGCCAGTGTTACCACAGCACCTAATAGCCGGTCTGGCCCCGACATCGCGCTTTCAGCCAATGCAACCGCCAGCCCGCCGTCTGAACAATCGTGTGCCGATTGGACCATCCCAGCGCGAATCATCGCCAGGACACAGTCATGCAACGCCTTTTCCGCATTCATGTTCAAGAACGGCGGCGAGCCTTGTTCTCGCGCCTGGACAACTTTCAGATACTCTGACCCACCTAAGTCCTCTCGGGCCGTTCCTAACAAAATGATGTCGTCGCCCTCCGCCTTGAACCACTGCGTTGTTGTCCGATCAGCTTGTTCAATCAGTCCCACCATGCCCAACATCGGCGTCGGATAGATCGACAGTCCATTGGTCTCATTGTAGAAACTGACGTTTCCACTCACGATAGGCACCCGGAGATGTTCGCACGCATCCTTCATGCCTTCGATCGTCAGGACGAATTGCCACATGATGTCGGATCGTTCTGGATTGCCAAAATTCAAGCAATCCGTCAGGCCGATCGGTTCGGCACCGGAGCAGACCAGATTGCGAGCCGCCTCGGCCACGGCCAGACGCGCGCCTTCGTATGGATGCAGCATGCAATACCGGCTATTGCAATCGACCGTCATCGCCACGGCCTTGTTTGTCCCCTTGATCCGCACCACCGCTGCATCCGAACCGGGCCGAACCATCGTATTTGTTCGGACCATATGATCATACTGATGATAGACCCACCGCTTGCTCGCAATGGTCGACGACTCCAAAAGAGACAACAGGACAGCGTTGGCATCTTTCACGTCGGGAATGAGGTCGCAATTCAAATTCGTCAGTATGTCCTGATACGGCGGCAACGTATACGATCGCTCATAGCGCGGGCCATCGTCGGCGAGCGCCTTTGCCGGGATTTCCGCCACGACTGTCCCGTGATCTTTCACACGCAAGATCCCGTCTCCGGTGACCCGTCCAACCACGGCCACATCCAGATCCCACTTCCGGCAGATGGCCAGACACTCGTCTTCTTTGCCGGCCTTCGCCACCATGAGCATCCGCTCTTGCGACTCCGACAGCATCAATTCATACGGCGTCATACTCGGCTCGCGGCGCGGGACATGGGTCAGATCCAGCTCGATACCATTTCCCGCGCGCGACGCCATTTCGCAGGAAGAACTCGTGAGCCCGGCCGCACCCATGTCTTGGATCCCAACCAGCAGATCCCCGGCCATAAGTTCTAGGCAGGCTTCAAGCAGCAACTTTTCTTGAAATGGATCGCCGACCTGCACGGTGGGCCGTTTCTGCTCGGACTTGTCATCGAATGAATCGGACGCCATCGTCGCCCCATGAATCCCGTCGCGGCCCGTTTTTGAACCGAAATAGATCACGGGATTACCGACCCCTGCTGCAGTCCCGCGAAAAATCTTGTCCTTATGCGCGATACCCAAGCAAAATACATTCACCAAGGGATTCAATGAGTAGATATCGTTGAAGACGATCTCACCTCCCACTGTTGGCACACCCATACAATTGCCGTAGCCGGCAATACCAGAAACGACGCCCTTCATCAGATGACGATTTTTCGCCGTATCGAGCCCGCCGAAACGCAGCGAATCCAGCAGCGCAATGGGCCGCGCACCCATCGTAAACACGTCACGCAAAATGCCGCCCACGCCGGTCGCCGCACCTTGATACGGCTCGATAAACGATGGATGATTATGCGACTCCATTTTGAAGACCACACAGAGCCCGTCACCGATATCCACCGCGCCGGCGTTTTCCCCGGGCCCCTGCACGACACGCGGCCCCGTGGTCGGCAGCTTTTTCAGATGGACGCGCGAACTCTTGTACGAACAGTGTTCCGACCACATGACGGAAAACATGCCAAGTTCAGTCAGATTCGGCTCACGCCCGAGAATCTCGATGATGTGCTTGTATTCATCGCCCGTCAGATTGTGCTGAGCGATGAGATCGTTAGTAATCACTGACATACCGGCCTGCATGAAACCTTTGCGATCAGGGTGCGAACAATTTCCATGGCGCATTTCGACATGCCGAGGCTCGGATTCTGTTATCGCGGCAAGTAGCACTCAGCAGACACAGCGAGGCGCACATTCGGCGCCTCGCTACATCTATCTGTGCAATCCGTACATGTTGATCGGGGCTACTGCACTTCCACTATCACAGAAGCTTCGGCGGCTAACATTTGATGATCCTTGTCTGCCGCAATCACCTTAATTTCATGAGTCCCAGAGGACATGCCATTGACCATACCTTTCCAACCCTTCTGATATACCCCATCCACGAAACAGTGGACATGCGTCGCGTCGCTGCCCTTTGTCAGATCGTAGACAATTGCGACATCGCTTCCAACCTTTACCCCTTTGGTCGGGCTCGTGATCGTGACCTTGCTGCCGTCATCCTTCGCGGCCCACGCATCGCCCCCGGCACTCAATACCAGCGCACCGACAACCACTAACATGGCACCCAAATGCTTCATCACAACCCTCCTCCTGATGAAATTAAGAATATGATTATGAGTATTACGCACAACCCAACGTTACACTTTACCGCGATTGCATTTCATCTTCAATCTGTCTCAGATAGGTTTCATTCCATATCCCATCTGGCCACAACTCCGGCAATGACCTGCTAACGAAATCAAATCGCCAATAGAGTTACCCCGCACAACACGATATTTGCAATTTTCGGAGTGCCCATCGAACGACTCCTTTCGATCACTCTCCAACTGTCTGCGGTTTCGCTTTCTTCATCCCCTCAACCAGCGACGCCAGGATCAGCCGCCCGTCGTCGTTGCCCAATACGGACTCAGCGCAGCGCTCCGGATGCGGCATCAGGCCGAGCACGTTGCCCGCGGCATTGCAAACCCCGGCGATGTTATCGAGCGACCCGTTCGGATTCCCCCCCGATGTCACCTTGCCATCCGGTGTACAGTAGCGCAAGACGATTTGAGCATTGGCTTGAAGGCCCGCCAGCGTCACCGGATCAGTGTAATAGTTCCCATCCGCATGGGCGATCGGAATCTTCAAGACCTGGCTTGGTTTGCAGGCGCTGGTAAACGGCGTGGCTGCATTTTCCACCCGCACATGCACATCGTTGCAGATAAAATGCAGCGACTGGTTCCGCAGCATCGCGCCGGGCAGCAACCCCGCCTCGAGCAGAATCTGAAATCCATTACAGATACCCAGCACCAGTCCACCGTCAGCGGCATACTTCTTCACAGCTCCCATCACCGGCGAAAAGCGCGCGATCGCGCCGGTTCGCAGATAATCGCCGTAAGAAAATCCGCCGGGCAAGATGACGGCGTCGAGTCTCGTCAACGAGGCCTCCTTATGCCAGACCATCGTCACATCTTGCCCCAGTACATCCCGGAAGATGTACTGGCAATCATGATCACAATTACTGCCGGGAAATACGACAACGCCAATGTTCATGGGTAATTTGGATGTTGATATTGTGAGCGTTTACTGTAAGGCACGGTTCGCGCAAATTATCATTCAACATTTAACATTGGATATTTCTATCCCAATTCGAATCGGTATTCTTCAATGATTGTATTCGCCAAGAGCTTTTCGCACATAGCTTTGACTTCAGCCTCTGCCTTGGCCCGATCGGTTTGATTAAGGTCCAGTTCCATGTACTTCCCGACGCGGACATTCGCCGCGCGCTTAAACCCCAACATGTCGAGCGCATGTTCGATGGCTTTGCCCTGAGGGTCCAGAATTCCTTGCTTCAGTGTCACATGAATTTTGGCTTTCACGAATTGCTCTCCTGTTTTTTTTCCGCTTCAGTCATCCGATCCACATATCTCTTAATCCAAAAGATCACACCAATGGTGAGGCCCCCGCAAAACACCAACCCGATGAACGCCCACCGCCAGGGTGATTCGTTCAGCCGATAGGCCATCATGCCCACAATGGCCGCCCACACCACGATCGACGCGACCAGTCCATAATTCAAATACGCCCGCAGCATTGTTTCTCTTTCCTTCTCTCAGATCTTAATCCAGCGGGGACGGCAGGGTTGCCCCCAACTGCGCGCATGCAACGAACCTCTCCCCATTTAATAGCAATTCGATACATCCCACATGCGAGTTGCACGAGGGATGAGAGTAACTCCACCGTCCCCCATCACCCACACACTCTCCTCAGCACCTCCTGATACGCCTCCTCGATCTTCCCCATATCTTTTCTGAACCGATCTTTGTCCATTGATTCACCGGTGGCCATGTCCCACACGCGGCATGTGTCCGGCGAAATCTCGTCGGCCAGAATCAGTTTGTTGTGATACATCCCAAACTCCAGCTTAAAATCGACTAGCTGCATCTTCCGCTCGGCAAAGAAGGGCTTTAGTACCGCATTGACGCGCTGGGCCAGATCGCGCAACTCGCGCAGCACGGCAGGCGTCGCCACGTTCATCAGGCGAAGATGATCGTCACTGACCAAAGGATCGCCGAGTGCATCATTCTTGTAGTAGAACTCGACAATCGCCGGCTCAATGGCCTCGCCGACTTGCAATCCCAGCCGCTTAGCCAAGCTACCCGCCACGACGTTCCGTACTACAACTTCGACAGGTACGATGGTAACTTTTTTGGTCAGCATTTCCCGATCACTCAGCCGTTCCAGGAAATGCGTCGAAACGCCACGCTCTTCAAGCAGCCTGAACAACCGCTCCGACACCTTGTTATTGACAACACCTTTGTCGATGATCGTACCCCTTTTTTCGGCATTGAAGGCCGTCGCGTCGTCCTTAAAATACTGGACGACTTGATCTGGTCGTGACGCAGCAAACACTTTCTTGGCTTTTCCTTCGTACAACATCGGTCCGATCCCGTCCATACACTCCCCCCAGCCGGAGACGTTATTACGCAAGCGCCTCGATGATCTCATTCACCGACTTGACGACACTCATCAGCGTCGAATGGCCGAATTGACGCGTGTATTGAAACTCTTTGATCTGCTCCAATGACACAACCTGGGCGTGAAACTCTTCCAACTCGGACGTTTCAAAGTAGGTGATAAAGTCCAGACGTCCAGCCCGCCGGAATGATGCAGCTTCCGTTTGACAGTCTTGAGGTAGGCCAGTGTGGCCTCTGTATGCTCTCGCATCATGGCCGTACGCGTCTCCCGGTCCAGCACTCACCAGTCCGCATTTTTTCTGATCGGAATCACAATCGCATACGGTTTCAGCCCTGGATCACTCGCCACTTTCAAGTCGGTCTTCAAATGATCCGAAAATTCCGGCTCGTAGTTGGGCTTTTTAGTCAACCCATGCATAAGCCCAACCAATCTAAGATGTTTGCCGAATGTGCGACTTCCAAAATCTACAAGAAATTGCTGGGTGTCGTAGAGCTCGGTGGCATGCACGTGGAACATGAGATCGGTCTAATGGGATAGTCCGCACAACACATAGAGATCGATAGCAATTTTCTCCCGATGTTGCTCGGCCACCCCTTTGAACAAGGTTAATTGACTGATGCGCGTCGCCTGATTTTACTTCATCCATGTGTCATTCACGCTGAACATGGCGAAAGTGCCGTAGACTCCCGGTTTCGTCAACAACTTCTCTCGATCAGCGGTGGCCTCTGCCAAAAATGGCATGGTGATGAGTGCCATACAAACACACAACACCCCTAACAGGGACTTGGCCAAAATAGCTGTGAGATTCACGGTGAGACTCTCCTGCCCCATGCGAACAGGCTTGCCTCTGGCATCCATTCAAATAGACTTTGCGGCATGTCGAGGCTAGAGGATGGGGTCCCTGAGGAACAGGGTAATGAAGGGTTTCCCACCGGTATGCTGGCCTGTTACGGCTTGCACCAGCACCCAGCCGTTCCGCCCATACGCGTTGCCTTGCACTTCGAGCTGCCCTCGAGCAATTTCTCTGGAGCACACGTCCCTCTCCACCGAAAACTCGGCCACAACCACTTTGTAGTCGACGCTCTTGAGCGTCGGCGTTCTCGTAAAGATGACAAAATGCAGGACCAGTCCACTCACAGCCCGTTGTTGCGCCATCAACGCATCTCAGCCTTTTGAGCCTACTTCGTTGAGGCTCTGCTCCCACTTGACCGGATCTCCTGAGAGCACGAGACTGAATCGCTCGCCGCCAGGCAGGGTCTGAGACCACCCCATCGTCGGTGATACGGTGAACAACGCTGTCAGGATAGCAAGAGAACAAGCAATCTTGCAGATCATGTATACCTCGCTCTTCGAAGAGATGTAATCCTATGCTCATCCCCCCTCCTGCTGGCTACCCCTCTTTATAGGTAGGTCAGACATGTTACGAGCGTTCACAGCACCCACGGCCATGTCCACTTCATCCTCGGTGTCCACGTCTGGATCTGGACGATCTGAACACCCGCTTATAAATTCTGTCGAGATGTCGCAGGTAATATTTCGGGTTAAAACATGCCGTAATCTCGCGCCCTGTGAGGTGGCGTGCAATGAAGGGATCCTTGTTCACTAACTCCTGAAACCCTCCGGCACCTTTCCACGAGGCCATGGCATTGCGCTGCACTGCTTCGTACGACTCTTTGCGTTGTGCTCCCTTCTCAATGAGCGCCAGCAGTAGCCGCTGCGAATAGACCACCCCCCCCGTCAACTCGAGGTTCCGCCTCATGCGATCTGGGTAGACAATCAAGCGCTCGATAAGCTCCGTCACTTTGGACAGCATGTAGTCGGTCAGGATCGTGCTGTCCGGCATGATGATACGCTCAACAGAGGAATGACTGATATCTCGCTCATGCCACAAAGCGACGTTTTCCATCGCTGCCAGGCTATTGGCTCTTACAATTCGCGCCAAACCGCAGAGGTTTTCGGAGATGATCGGATTGCGCTTATGTGGCATAGCCGACGATCCTTTTTGGCCTTCGGAAAAATACTCTTCCGACTCCAGCACCTCGGTCCGCTGGAGATGCCGGATTTCCGTCGCGATCTTTTCGATCGTGGCGGCCAAGAGCGCGAGCGCCGTGGCGTAGGCCGCATGTCGATCCCGCTGGACTACTTGATTGGAAATTGGATCAGCTGTCAGGCCCAATTTCAAGCAGACATACTCTTCGATATCCGGGGCCTGATGAGCGAACGTCCCCATTGCCCCAGACAGTTTCCCGACCGCAATTTGCCCGCGAACGTGCCGCAATCGCTCGACATGGCGGCCGACTTCTTCATGCCAAATAGCCAGCTTGAAGCCGAAAGAGATTGGCTCGCCGTGAATGCCGTGCGAGCGGCCGACCATCACCGTCTGTTTATGCCGCAAGGCCTGTTTCTTCAATACGCCCAGCAACCCTTCGGCTCCCTCAAGAATGAGGTCCAGCGCTTCGGTCATCTGGATCGCCAATGATGTATCGACGATATCCGAAGATGTCAGGCCCATATGCAAAAACCGATGTTCAGGGCCAACCGAATCCGTCAAGGATTCCAGAAAGGCGATGACATCATGTTTCGTGACTCGTTCGATATCCGCAATGCGAGCCACATTGATCTTCGCCTTTTTGCGGATCTTCGCTGCTGTACCGCGCGGAGCTTGCCTTGCCTGTTCGAACGCTGCGCAAGCCTGCAATTCGACTTCGAGCCAGATCTCATATTTATGTTTCAATTCCCAGATGGCTTTCATCCTGGGCCTGGTATAGCGATCAATCACCTTCGGCTTGCCTCCAAATCCCGCGCTCCGGGTTCGCCCGTTTCTGTTCCAGCTTCGGCTCGGATGCCAGGACCTTGTCCAATACTCCATTGACGAACTTCGATGCCTCTTCGTCGCCGAAGCTCTTGGCCAATTTCACCGCCTCGTCCAGCGTCACCTTTGCCGGCACATCATCCATCCAAAACAATTCGTACAGTCCCGCGCGGAGGATATTGCGATCGACGATCGGCATGCGACTGACTTTCCAATTCGTCGCGTACTTGGCCAGCACCGCATCAATCTCCACCTTCCGCTGGATGACGCCGGCCACAATCTGTCCGGCGAAGGCCTTGGTATCATCATCCACTTGAATCGGCTTCCAAAACTCGTCCAGCCAGAGCCCTGGTTTTCTGTGGATGTCGTATTGAAACAGAATTTGCAAGGCCTGTTCGCGGGCCTGATGACGCGACCCCATAGCTATGCGTCAGACCTTCGCGCAACCCGCCTGGATGAAAGTGCCAATCCGGCTCCATTCACCTGCGGCTTCTTCGTAGTGATCCGTCGAAGCAGGGTCACCATCTCGATCGCCACCTTTGCCGCCTCTCCGCCACGGTTGAATGTGACTGGGTTCGCTCGTTCAACTGCCTGTGCCACCGTCTCCGTCGTCAGCACTCCAAACACAATAGGGACGCCGGTCTCGAGAGCGGCTTGGCCGATCCCACGGCTCGCTTCGGCGCAAATATAATCGAAATGTGGGGTGTCGCCCCGGATCACTGCCCCCAGACAAATCACCGCGTCAAACCGGCCCGACTCAGCCAGGGTTTTGGCCACCAACGGAATCTCAAATGCTCCCGGCACCCGCACCACTTCAACATGACCACCCCTAACCCCATGCCGAGCCAAACCGGCGAGACAAGACGAGAGCAGTTTACTCGTCACGGACTGGTTGAATTTCGCGGCAACGATTCCGAACTTCAATCCTGCCGCTTTATCTGAACCTTTACGGAGCTTCATGCCGTTTCACTACACACATTCTTCGTTCCTTCGCCCGACTCACACCTTCTTCAGAATGTGCCCCAACTTCTTCTTTTTCGTCCGCAGATATCTCACGTTCGCCTCGCGAGGCGGAATCTCAATCGGGACCCGCTCGACGACGTTCAAACCATAGCCTTCGATTCCGACGATCTTGCGCGGATTGTTCGTAATGAGCTTGATCTGGTGCAGGCCAAGACTCGCCAATATCTGCGCCCCGACGCCGTAGTCCCGCAGATCAGCTTTGAACCCGAGCTTCAAATTTGCCTCGACCGTGTCGCTGCCTTTGTCTTGGAGCCCATAGGCCTTGATCTTGTTGAGCAGGCCGATCCCCCGCCCTTCTTGATTCAGGTAGAGCAACACGCCACAGCCCTCTTTCTGGATGGTCTCCATTGCCGCGTGAAGCTGATCGCGGCAATCACAGCGGAGTGACCCCAACGCATCCGCCGTCAAACACCCGGAATGCACCCGCACTAATGTCGGCTCTCCACTGTCCACCCGTCCCTTCACTAGCGCAATATGCGTCACGCCGTCGATTTGGTTCTCGAATGCCACCGCTTCGAATTCCCCGAACATTGTCGGGAGCTTGGCACTCGCTACGCGGCACACGAAAGTTTCCCGCCGCATGCGATGCTCGATCAACGCTTTTACGGTAACCATGGTCAGCTTGTGGATCTTGGCGAATTTCGCCAACTCTGGCACGCGGGCCATGGTGCCGTCCTCGTTCATAATCTCACAGATAACTCCGGCCGGAGACAATCCGGCCATCCGCGCCAGATCGACTGATCCCTCTGTCTGACCGGCGCGCTTCAACACGCCGCCCTGCTGCGCCTTGAGAGGAAAGATATGGCCAGGACGGGCAAGATCGCTTGGTTTTGATTTCGGATCGATCGCCACACGAATCGTGGTGGCCCGATCGGCAGCGGAAATACCGGTCGTGATGTCTTTGCGCGCGTCGATCGACACCGTGAACGCCGTGCCGAACGTGGCGGTGTTCTCGACGGCCTGCTGAGGCAGTTGCAGCTCCTCGACCCGCTCCGGCGTGAGCGCCAGGCAGATCAACCCGCGCGCATGTTTCGCCATGAAATTGATAGCCTGAGAAGTGACTTTTTCGGCGGCAATAACAAGATCGCCTTCATTCTCCCGGTCTTCGTCGTCTACCAGGATAATGAATTTGCCTTTTTTGATGTCGCAAATCGCGTTTTCTATGCTGTCGAACGGCGTGGCCATGCTCATATAGTTGAATCGTCTGTCGGGTTGGACCAGGCAGTGCGGAGGCAATCTACCACTGAACCTTGGCCATTGTCACGGGCTGAGGTTCTGTTATAGTTGTCAACCTATTATGGCCAACCCGGGAAATGAACAAGAAGACGAACGGCTTGAGCCGGAGGTTTTAACTCCTTCGGACGAGGAGCTGCATGACTTCAAACTTCCTCTTGAACTAAGCTCCATGAAACACGGCAATACGAACACTCCCGCCGACACCACGGCGGTGGTGCCGGTCACGGCGCTCCAGCAATATCTTGCAGAGATCCGCCGCTACCCGTATTTGTCAAAAGAGGAAGAGCTTCGCCTGCTCCATGAATATCACACACAAGGCAGCCGTGAAGCGGCAGTGAAACTCATCATGGCCAACTTACGCGTCTCGGTCGCCATCGCCTCGGAATATCTTCACACCGGCGCCGACCACATGGATTTGATCCAGGAAGGCAATGTCGGCCTGATGCAGGCGATCAAAAAATTTGATCCGACAAAGAACGTCCGGTTTTATGCCTATGCTGCCTGGTGGTCGCGCGCGTACATTCTTCGGTATCTGCTCAATACCTATCGACTGGTCAAGATCGGCACGACACAGGACCAGCGGAAGCTGTTTTATAATTTGCGAAAGGAAAAGGCCAAACTCGAGCGGGAGGGATTTGCCCCTGACACGAAGCTCCTCGCGGACCGTCTCAATGTTCGCGAACGTGACGTCATTGAGATGGAGCAGCGCCTGGGCAACTGGGAGCAGTCGTTGGATCAGCCGCTTGGGGAAAACCAGGACGGCAGCTTGCTCGATATTCTGCCCTCCCAGCAACAACCGGCTGACGAACAGCTGGCCGATCATCAGCTGCGCACCCTGTTTCGCGCAAAGCTGGCGGAATTCACCAAAACGATTGAGGAACGGGACGAGGATATTCTCAGAAATCGCATTCTCTCCGAGACCCCGCTGACTTTGGATGAACTGGGCAACAAATATGGCATTACCAAGGAACGGACGCGCCAACTGGAAGCCCGTATTATCAAGCGCTTGCGCGACTACATCAAGAAAGATGTGAAAGATTTTGACCGATTGCGGATGTAGCCTCCTGCCCCCTTGACACGGCAGTCAGAAATTGTCCTGGAATAGTGCAAGATCAATGAGTTATCATAGCAGTTGCAAGCTTCATGGGGCCAAAAGAAAAATCCCGTGTTCCCCCTTGACTTGAATTAACCGAGAATTATCTAAGGCTTCGAGTTTTTGGTAGTGGGATTCTGCCGGATCAACATGTCAGTGCCGTCTGACGCAGGCCCAATCCTATATCGTTCACAATATCGGGTTAACTTTCATCAGAAGGAGGTTCTGTTATGAGCGCAGCTGCGAAGGACAAAAAGAATGTCGCCAAGGGATTCCAACCCCTGGGTGACCGGGTGTTTATCACCTATACCGAGGAATTGGAACGGACCGCCGGTGGGATTTATGTGCCGGATTCAGCGAAAGAAAAGCCGCAGCGAGGGATCATTCAGGCGGTCGGTAAGAAAGTCGAGAATGTCAAGGTCGGCGACCAAGTGTTGTTTGACAAGTACTCCGGCACTAAGCTCCGGATCGAGGATGAAGATTGCTTGATCCTCAAGGAAGAAGACATTCTCGGGGTGTTCACGGCATAATGTGTCCACCATCGACTGGAACATTTTTAAACCATAGAAATTCTCAGACTAATAACGGAGGAATACCATGGCAAAGCAACTCATGTACGGCGACTCGGCACGGTCGTCCATTCTGAAAGGGGTGAACCAACTGGCGGATGCTGTTAAAGCAACGCTCGGCCCGAAGGGCCGGAACGCGATTCTCGACAAGAAGTTCGGCGCGCCGACGATCACGAAGGATGGTGTGACCGTAGCCAAGGAAGTCGAATTGAAGAACCCCTATGAAAACATGGGAGCCCAGCTGGTCCGTGAAGTGGCCAGCAAGACCAGCGACATCGCCGGGGACGGCACCACGACCGCGACGGTGTTGGCCCAAGCCATCTATCGCGAAGGCGTCAAGAACATCACCGCCGGCGCGAATCCCATGGAGATCAAGCGCGGTATCGACAAAGCCGTCGAGGCCGTGACCGCCGAACTCAAGAAGCTCAGCAAGCCCTGTCAAAGCAAGACCGAGATTTCCCAGGTCGGCACGATCTCGGCCAACAACGACAAGACCATTGGTGACCTGATCGCGGAAGCCATGGAAAAGGTTGGCAAGGACGGGGTCATCACGGTGGAAGAAGCCAAGTCGATGACCACGTCGTTGGACGTCGTCGAGGGCATGCAGTTCGACCGCGGCTACATCTCTCCCTACTTCGTCACCAACGCTGAGCGGATGGAATCCTCCCTCGACGAACCACTCATTCTGATCAACGAGAAAAAGATCAGCAGCATGAAGGATCTGCTCCCGCTGCTCGAGCAGGTGGCCAAGATGGGCAAGCCGCTAGTCATCCTCGCTGAAGAAGTCGAAGGCGAAGCATTGGCGACCCTGGTTGTCAACAAGCTGCGCGGCACGCTGAACGTCGCCGCCGTGAAAGCGCCGGGCTTCGGCGACCGCCGCAAGGCCATGCTGGAAGACATCGCGATCCTCACCGGCGGCCAGGTGATTTCCGAAGACATCGGGATCAAGCTGGAGAACGTCAAGTTGACCGACCTCGGGCGCGCCAAGCGCATCACGATCGACAAGGACAACACGACAATCGTGGAAGGCTACGGCGATCCGAAGAAGATCGAGGGGCGCGTCAAGCAGATCAAAGCCCAGATCGACGAAACCACCTCGGACTACGACCGTGAAAAGCTGCAAGAGCGGCTGGCGAAGATCGTAGGTGGCGTGGCCGTCATCAACGTCGGCGCCGCGACCGAGACTGAAATGAAGGAAAAGAAAGCCCGCGTCGAAGACGCGCTTCACGCAACCAAAGCGGCGGTAGAAGAGGGCATTGTTCCGGGCGGCGGCACCGCGTATCTCCGCTGCATTAAGGCTCTCGATGGGATCAAGGACGTGCCGGCTGAGCAGAAAGTTGGGCTGGACATCGTCCGCCGGTCACTCGAGGAGCCCATCCGCCAGATCGTCACCAATGCAGGCGGCGAAGCATCTGTCGTGGTCGGTAAGGTGCGGGAAGATAAGAACACCAACGCCGGCTACAACGCCGCAAGCGATGACTACGTGGACATGATCAAGGCTGGTATCATTGATCCGACCAAGGTGTCGCGCTGCGCGTTGCAGAATGCGGCCTCCGTGGCGGGCCTGATGCTCACCACCGAAGTCATGATCACCGAACTCCCCGAAGAGAAGAAGGAAGCAGCGGCCGGCGGCCACGGAGGCCACAACCACGGCATGGAGGGGATGTACTAATCCTTTGACAAGCTCAGGGCAGGCTAATAGCTTGCTCTCGACGAAGGGCCAGGCGGGCAACCGCTTGGCTCTTCGTGTTTTCCGGCCTGATGGAACCTCATCACTAAGTCATCCAGCGTACTCGACACTTGACTGACTAACCTTTCCCTTCACAATTGGAGGTTTGCCCGATGAAGATCTGTCCGACTCTCGGGTCATCTCCCCTTCCACTCACTCTCCCCGCATCGGATTAGCATCGCAGTCGAACCCGCGTACAATTCACTCCTATACTCTCCCCCCCCATCTAGCTCTTGCCTGCCTATCTGAGTGTCACCTCTCTTGACGAAGCGCTGCGCCACCCGCGCATCGCCCGCATCCTCTAACTTGAGACTCTGGTGAACGACGTCATTGAGTGGTCCGATCTCACGCACCCGGCAGTGCAAGAGGCCTATCAGACCGCATGCCGTTGACACACAACCGATCAAGCACTGATTTCTAGTTACGTATCGCGCACCGCGCTGCCCGGAAACCATGGTACCATCGATAAGCGTTTGTACCGCCAATTCACGGAGGCTCTTGAATTCGCGCATGCTCCCACTTGATCACTTGCGCATGGTGCTGCGGCAGTACACCGGCTCCACCGGTCATTCCATCGATCTGTTGTTAATTTGAGGATTGGCCATGCTTGCCTACGGTCATCCTTCCCGTGCCACGATCGACGTGGATAGCGAACTTCTCGGCCATGTGAGGTCTTTGGAGAAATTCCTGAGCCGCCATTAGATTCCCAGCAACCTGGGACAAAGCCTCTTGGGCTGGTCCGTGGCGGCCATGCCGCCCGGCTATCGCAATCGCGTAACGGTGTTGCTCGACGAACCAAGTGTCCGAATCAGCCCCTTCACCCCGGCAGATTTCATTATCGCACAACTTCGGCGCGGCACAGACGAGGATCTGACCGACGCGGCCTGGATTGCCTCACGATTCCGCATTCCCACCGGCCTGGTCCGTGCTGCCACAGACACAGTTCTGGCGCCTCCCTTGAAGACACTACACTCTTTCTCTTCCAGCATACCGTTGATCGATTCTTCGCCACAACGGAATGAAGAACGACACTCAGCCTTTAGCTGAAACAGCCCGCAAGGCCGCCTTCAGGATCAGGGAGGTTTTAGGCTCGACAAAGAACGACAGGAACGCCCGGCGGACCACTGCGGTATGGTGCTGGTGGTCGACGCGAAAACGGGCGATAGCATTTACTCGGTCTCCTGTATCGTACCCTACTCGGATCGCGCAACGCTCCAGCTCCTCTCCATTTTCTGGCAGTGCATGGGTCTGAAGGTCGTGAACCATCTGCAGTTTATGCTCCACGTCTCGAAGAAAGAGATAGGCGGCGGCCAACGCATCCCGCTCTACCTTGGACATCAGCTTGTAGCGAACAAATCGGTTCAGCGATCTGAGTGTGTTGCGATCCACTAAGCCTGCCATTTTCCTCCCTGCAATTACTTGCACGGCCTGCACGAAGAATTCAATCTCGCGAATGCCGCCGACACCCAGCTTGACGTTGCGCCGCTCGTGCCCACGCTCGGCCATGTGCCGGTCAATTGTCTCCTTGATCGCCCGCACCTCGCTTATCACTGCCAGCGCTTCCACCAGCCTCATCGGCTTGGAGACCCTCCCGAGAATGAACGGTTTCACCCTCTTGAGGAACGATCGGCCGACCTCTGGCGAGCCGGCCACCGGCCAGGCCTTGAGCAACGCGAGCCGCTCCCACACCTGACCACGCATGAAGCAGTATTGCACATAGCCGTCAAGCGAGCGAGCCAACTGGCCCACCGCTCCTTCAGCCCGCAACCTCAAATCCACGCGGAAGATATAGCCTTCTCGTGTCGGCTCAGCCAGTGTTTTCGTCAGTTCGCGGGCCAGGATCTCGAAGTATTCTTCACTGGAAATACCAACCCCCGGGGGACCGCTCCCCTGAAGACTTTTCGGCACGCGGGTCTCTCCATCGTGCGACTCATAAATGTACAAAATGTCCACGTCGGAGTTGTAGTTCAGTTCATGTCCACCAAGCTTACCCATCCCAATGACTGTAAAGCCTGTGGTGATCCATCGTCCTCGGTGATCTTTGTGCATCGGTACGCCATATTGCCGCCGTAAATCAGCATCGACGATTTCATAGGCCACGTGAATCAGTAGAGCGGCCAAATCGGATAACGACGCGGTCGTGTCCGGCACGGTGGAAAGCCGCAAGAGATCACGCACTCCGATAAGCAGCATCATCTGACGGCGGAAACGGCGCAACACATCAAGCTGCAACTCTTTTGTCCGCAGATGTTCGATCTTTCGTCGGAGTGCGGTTTCCATGCTCTCCCGTGTCGGCGGTTTGGACAGAGTATCTTCTTCATCGAGCCAATAGATAAGCGTAGGGTCACGGATGATGGTGAAGGCCAGCGCATCGCTGTTGCCGAAGATCCCACAGAGCAGATTCAGCATGTGCGGCGAGCTGCGCAGGAAATCCAGCATGGAGATGCGGGCTACACTCGCCAGCAGGCGTTCCCAATGATTGAGCGCCTGATCGGGATCGGCGGTTCGGGCAACGGCCTCCAACAAGTGCGGCACAATCTCAGCCAACTGACGCCGTTCATGCGGCTCCCCAGCCATAGCCTGGAGATTCCGATCAGCCTGTTTGATATTTCTTAACCCATACGCTGAGAGAATGGCCTCGGTCTGCGACCAGTCCAGCTCAAGCGCCAGCAGTACCGGTCTCGGATCAAGCCGGACCGGTGATGAGGGAAAGGTCGATCGGTCAGATATCCTTGAAGCAATTTTCTTAGACTTCGTCATGGCATGCATTATACTGACAGAGTCTCTCTCTCACAATGAACCATCTTGAGGTATACTGACACACCATGGACAGTGTCGACCGTCAATCAATCCTGACATCCATCACGCCACTCTGTCAGGAGGTCCCATTCGACATTGTGCATGACTTTGTCAGTCGAATGGATCCAGAGTATTTCCTACAGGTTGCTCCCGCAGCCGTCGCGGCCCACATCCGTCTTGCCGCCCAACTGACACTGGATCACCTCTGCGAACTCACGATCATGAAACAACGCGGGGGACACTTTGACTTGACAATCGTCGCGTACGACTACTTCGCGGAATTCGCTACAATCTGCGGCCTGTTGTCTGCTTTCGGATTGAACATCGAGGAAGGCCAGATTTACACCTTCTTGGATAGCGCCTCGCCATCGACAGACAAATCAACCCGTATCAAGCCGCGCCGACGTCCCGCAACACGGCCCGGATTAAACCGCAAGAAGATCATCGATCTCTTTCGGGTGCAACCGATGCCTGGGGTGCTGTTCGAATCGGCTGAACAGGCACGGCTCAGTAAGGAACTTCGGTCTGTCATCGGCTTGCTTGATACCAACCAGCTCGCGGAAACCCGCCATGTCGTGAATCGGCAATTGGTGGAACAACTTGGCAAGCGCCGAGGTTCGTTCAGCGGTCTACTCCATCCCGTACACATCACCTTCAACAACAGCCAGTCGGCGACGGACACCATTATGGACATCCGGTCGGATGATACCCCAGCGTTTCTGTATGCCTTTGCCAATGCACTGGCCATGCGCAACGTGTACATCACTAAAGCCCAAATCGAGATTGAAGGCTCGAAGCTGCACGATCGCTTTCATGTGCGCAACCGCTTCGGCCAAAAACTGACTGATCCCACTGATCAGCAGCAGTTGCGCTTAACGGCCGTGCTTCTCAAGCAGTTTACCCATGCCCTCACCTGGGCCCCCGATCCGGCCAAAGCCCTCGATGCCTTCGACCAATTTCTCGACTTGATCATGCAACAGACCACAGGAAAAGCGCAGCAGGAGATCTTAGCGGTCCTGAGCGACAAAAAAACATTCCCCATTCTCGCCCGCCTGCTTGGCGCCAGCGATTTCCTTTGGGAAGATTTCCTTCGTCGACAGCACGGCAATCTACTGCCGCTCTTGCAGGACTATCGCGACGCCCCTCTCCTCACCCCACAAATCTTGCTTCGAAAGGAACTCGATCGTGCTGTCAGTCGAACCAAGAGCAACGATGCCAGAAAAATGGCATTGAACAGTTTCAAAGATCGGGAAATGTTCCGCATCGACATGAAACACATCGTCGAGCCCGGCATCGCCCTCGCCGACTTCTCCACGGCACTGACTCAACTGGCCGACGTCATCGTCGACCGGAGCCTGAAAGACTGCCAGACAAAACTGAACCAGCTCTATGGCCCCCCACGCCTAGTGAATAAGAAACCCTGTCACTTCGTGATTCTTGGCCTCGGTAAATTCGGCGGTAAAGAACTCGGCTACGCTTCCGATATCGAAGTGATGTTCGTCTATGGCGACGCGGGTCGCACCGAGGGAAAACAGCCGATCGAGAACAGCGAATACTTCGAGCGGCTGGGACACGAACTCCTCCAATGGATTGAGGCCAAGCAGGAAGGCATCTTCCATCTCGACGTGCGCCTACGACCGCACGGAGGGAAAGGATCGCTGACCAACCCGTTTGATGAAATCACCAGCTATTACAGCGAGACAGGGCTCGCCGCGCCGTTTGAGCGTCAGTCCTTAATCAAGTTGCGTCACGTGGCCGGTGACGTGGCCATGGGCAAGCAGGTCGAGGCCCATCGAGACCGCTATGTGTACAGTGGCGCCCCCTGGGACATGCCTGCGGCGCTTGACTTGCGACGTCAACAAATAAAGCAATTAGTGGAACGGGACACAGTGAATCTCAAATACAGCCCCGGTGGGATCGTCGATATCGAATACGCTGTGCAGTATCTCCAAATCCTGCACGGCCAGAGACTCCCAGTCTTGC